>Ga0214545_1010244_pt1 | contig 13730 bp, 17 predicted proteins | sample CNSS4metaG_FD_160064 | JGI IMG/M metagenome (GOLD analysis project Ga0214545, IMG submission 160064) | Root nodule microbial communities from cowpea collected in UCLA plant growth center, Los Angeles, California, USA - CNSS4 | ecosystem: Host-associated > Plants > Roots > Nodule | place: USA... | reverse complement strand
TTAAATTTTTTTAAAATCATAAAATTATATATTTTTATTTTATATTTCACTATTTCATAAATTTATCATTTTTTATATGTTTTATTTTGTAATATTATATATATATATATATATATATATATATATATATTTTAAATTTCATAAATTTATAATTTTTATTAGCTTTAAGAATAATATTTTGGTAAATATAGCACCAAATCTTTGAGAGAGATCTTTGTCATTATAGTAATTTCCAATGATGTATTATGTGACGATATTTAAGCAGGATCATTATGGTAGTTTACAATGATGTATTATGTGGCGATATTTAAGTCGGGTGATAGTGTAAGATAACTACCACATCATTTAAAAATCTAACGGAAGAGGCTCAATTAAAAATTTTTAAAATTTTGAGGACTCAATAGAGCACAAAAAATTAATAGGCCTCAAATGAAAGTTTCTAAATTATTAGAGATATAAATCATAATTAAACCTAAAAGTGCAAAGATAATTAAACTAAAACTAATCTACATGCATCAATGAACTAAATTATGCTATGCAAGACTGATGAAGAATGAATGATGTATGGAATCTAATAGTGTGATACAGTGCATATCTATCAGGACAAAATGGATTATGTATTAGACAATGAAAGAACACTCAATTTGAATTTAAACCAATTGCAGCCATTGTTTCACACACAAGAATCTATTACAGAATGCAATGATATAAATGAATGTAGAATGCTTGTGTTCCTGCGAAAACAAATAAGAGATGTTAAGGACACAAATATTGTCTTACCTCAATCATCAACCTCTCAAGTTGGCTCCTCCTCGGCTTGCATATGCCATCTGCTGATACATGCGGTTTGGACCCTTGAGGGGTTACCTGCGGAGAGGACTCTGACAATCAAGTCAGCGAAAGGGCTCTCAGAAAGTCAAATCTCTGATTAAGGGATTAATGAAAGCGTACCTTTAATTACTAGGGTTCACGTGTATTTAATTATGTCTGCCCTTCTTGTGGGCTGGGCCATTGTTTGGATCCCAGATAGGCCTGGACTTAGCCCAAGCCCTTAGTTAATGTTTGTTGGTACCAAGGGCCTTGTCTATGATATTCTAAGTTTGGAGTGTTTAACAGATGACGTCTTATCCTTTAAAGTAGGCGACCTGAGCCGCTATGCGCTTTCGCTTGACTAGTCACTTACTTGATAATTTCATTTGCGGGGTTATGTGTAAGCAGGTTTGGCCGTGTGGTTTTATTGGTCCGCCTAGGTGTAGTACATCAGTCCCCCAATCTTTGTCGGGGAAGGTGTAGCAACAAAGGATTGGAAATGTGTGGGTAGTTTCCTTGATTCGTCTAGGTGCAGTACACCAGTCCCCCAGCCTTTAAGTGTGATGAACAATGTTAAGACTAAAGCTTAAGAGGTGATAGTAGGTGAAAGGGTGCCAGATGTTAGAGGTCTAATCAGGGGATTTGTGCCGCCGTTTTGAGTGTTGTGACGTTTCGCGTCCATTGTGACGCTTCGTGTGTTTGATGGTTTTGGTAGGAAAATTTGTAGTGGTTTAGATTGTTGATTATAAATACAGTTATTGTTGAAAGTTTTTTCACGTTTGGTCATTTGCAAGAATTTTGAGAGTAGTTATTTGTGTGCGTGAGAGTTGTCCGATAAGTTTTGTGTATCTGTCGCCATCTTACTATTAAAAATGTATGTCTAGTGCTAGCGATAGTGTGTCATTATCTTCTTCGAGTAATGGGAGTGATTGGTTTGGGGAATATGGGAGTGGTCGGTCTGATGGTGGGAGTGGTGGTCAAACGATAGGTACGGGGAGGATTCCAATGGAGACAGTCACTAAGGTAAGAGAAAACCCTCTAGAGGAAATAATAGAGAGCAACTGCCCAGCCAAGGCCGGGTATGAATGGGTTACGGAAGATGTAAGAAACCAATATTCCTTATTTAAATGGTCTAGGTTGCTTAAGTCATGGCTCAACTGCATACCTATCTTGGAGAGAGACATAAGCCGTGACATAATGGCTTTAGAGAGGGTAAGTGTCATCAACTGCGTTTGTCACGGCCAAAAGGGAGCAGTTGATGGGTTCTTCTACATGTATATGTGCCATTTTTCACAGCTGCACGTGAGGTTGCCCTTTGACAATTTTACCATGGGGGTATTACGCATGCTGAACGTTGCCCCTACTCAGCTGTATCCGAATAATTGGGTGTACCTACAAGTTTTTCGTGTTCTTTGTCGCTCGTTATATCTGTAGTCATCCCCGCAATCATTTTTGTATTTCTATGATATGAGGCCCAAACATCCGACAACATGGTTATCATTGATAAGCCGACCAAGTATAAGCAGGTTGGAAGTGTTCGCGCAATCATTCAAGAATTTTAAAGATGGGTTCTTCAAGGTGGTAGTGAAGGAGCCTGGGCGGTCGTACTTCTATAATGATGATGGGAAACTAAGTTCCCTTTTAGTTGGATCGACAACAATTATCGGTATAAGGACATGAAGATGGAGAGATTGTCGTTGGCGGATAGGGAGGTGGTATAGACACTGATGAATTTTAATGATAGGCTGTCCACTAAGGGTTTAGTTTTGGTTTATAATTTGATTCATCCAATTGTTGATATAGAAGGTATATTTTTGTATTTTTAAGTGCTATATTGTGTTTGACTTAACTAGTCGGCGTTTGTTGCGATTGCTGTAGAGCATGTGGCATATGTTGGGAAGAAGAACTTCAACCTTTTTCAAGCTCTAAGGAAGGAGAAAGCAGCAAAGAGGAAGGCTGCTGGGAGCACTGAAGTTCCCAATTTGCAAGAATTGTTGGTTGAAGTGCACGTGCACGGGGGATCGAAAAGAAAAGCAGAGCTGCCTGTTAAGCATGGTGGAGGGAAGGATGTTAAGAGGGTGAGGGCCACCTTGTTGGGGCCGGGATCTTCTAGCGGTGCTAAGAAACCTGAAGCCGAACTTATAGAGTTACCGGAGACGCTTATCCGACGTGATATATATATTAATTTGTCGGAGGCTCTGGTTAACTCGATTGATAATATAGAGCCGACTACCATGGTCAAGGCTATGCTAGAATTTAATAGCAAAGCCTTGATCCTGAGATGCAGAGTTGGGAGTCTGTTTCAAAGAGAGCTGAAGGAGGGAATCATTCAAAGATAGAGGAGTTGCAAGGCCAAGTGGATAAACATGCCGAGGAAATGGCGGCCTGGGAAAAAGAAAGAGAGGAATGGATGGAGGAAAAGAAAAGGCTGGGTACCTGGAAAGTTCGCTGCTTGGAGTCGGAGAGGAAGTTAAAGGGAAGGATTGTTGATTTGGAGGCCGACTACGACGAGTTGAAAGAAAAACATGAAGGCATAGAGACTGAGTTGGAGGACCTAAAGGGTTGTATCATTCAAGAGCATATTAACGGTTTCCAAAAAGGTTTGTGACAGGCGGCTTTCTTTTATAAGGATGTGGATGTGTCAGACTCCAAAGATGTAGTTGACGATCAGGTTATAAGCGAGGTCGAAACCAGCCCTGAGGAGGAGGCGGGAAAGATGGTGGTTGACGAAGATCTGAATGTTGAAGAAGTTGTGGTCGTGGAAGGTGTTGATGAAAAAGCAGCTTAGGACTAGTGTTTTATGTTTCCTATTTGATTTTAAGCCTAAGTTTGTAATAATTCGTACATTGCTTTACTTTCCTATTCATACGCTTATAAGTCGTACACTGTTCTATTTTCTTGTTTAATATGGCTAATGTTCGCGGTATATTTGTTGTTTGATTGATACCGATAGTTTATATTGTAGGAGCATGTTTACTGGAATGATGATGGTATGGGTATGATGGAATGTAAATGTTGTGGTATTTTGACTGCTTAATTCGATGAGTGACATTGGCGTTTGCAGAAAACATGTTGAATTTGCACATGAATCGTTATAATAGTTGTAGTATGCATTCTAGGTCGTTTACTTGTGGTAAATAGTAAGGAAAATTAAGCAGTTAAAATTAGATAGAGGGTGTTCCACCTAGGCCGCGTACTTGTGGTAAGGGTGGGGAACTTAAACGATTAAAATCAGATAAAGGGTGTTCGACCTAGGCCGCTTACTTATGGTAAGGGTGGGGAACTTAAACGATTAAAATCAGATAAAGGGTGTTCGACCCAGGCCGCTTACTTGTGGTAAGGGTGGGAAACTTAAACGATTAAAATCAGACAAAGGGTGTTCGACCCAAGCCGCTTACTTGTGGTAAGGGTAGGGAACTTAAACGATTAAAATAAGATAAAGGGTGTTCGACTCAGACCGCTTACTTGTCGTAAGGGTGGGGAATTTAAATGATTAAAATTAGATAATGGGTGTTCGACCCAGGTCGCTTACTTGTGGTAAGGGTGGGGAACTTAAACAATTAAAATTAGATAATGGGTGTTCGACCCAGGTCGCTTACTTGTGGTAAGGGTGGGGAACTTAAACAATTAAAATTAGATAAAGGGTGAGTATCTGATAAAGAAACCCTTTTTTTTATTCATGAATTTTGTGGTGCCTCGTTAAAAACTCCCTAGCCAAAACCCTCCTTAGGAAAAAATGCTAGGTGAGGAAAAAAAGTACACCTAGGGTTACAAGTGTTTGGTACAACAGGCTAACTAAAATAGAATTTTAGATTAGATACATTCCATGTGTTCGGTATCTCCTCTCCTGATAGTTGTTCAAGTTTATAAGCGCCTCTTCCTACATCGTCGCGTATTCGGTATGGTCCACGGTGGGCGCCAATTGTTCTTGCGGAAACAAATAAGAGATGTTAAGGACACAAATATTGCCTTACCTTAATCCTCAACCTCTCGAATTGGCTCCTCCTCGGCTTGCATATACCATCTGCCGATACATGCAGTTTCAGTAGAAAATGGATGCAACATGTTTTTATCGTGATGAGTGTCATGCTAAATGTAAGGCCCATTTAATTTCTGCCCTAATAGTTAAGGGGCTACCCCAAATCTATTGGGCCTAAGGCTGGCCCATGGGGTGTCCAAAACCCCTAAACCAGCCCTAACCATCTCATTCAATCCTCACTTCCCCCTCACAACTGAATGTAGTGCTCTGCTATGGTTTGGTCTCAACTTTGGTCAAGCTAGCTCAAACCCATTCCTTTTCCACGTAAGTTATTTCTCATTCGGTACTTTTCTCTTTTCTAGCTCAGTTGTCTTGTTTCCAGCTAGGGTTCACTTGGGTAACTTCGTTTTAAATCTATTCCACTGTTTCCAGCTCACGAATCTGTTCTAGGAGCTGGGTGTCTTTTCGGCTCGTGCCCAACCTCTCACAATAGCTTTCAAAAAGGTAAGTGAAGCTAGGTTTCTGCATGTTTTAAGTCTTTTTTGCATGCTTTTGGTCTATTTCACGTTTTTGATAGTTGAATAATGATGCTGATTGCGTGAAAATGTTTGGGTTGCGTTTCTGAGTGTTGCCTTGGCTTGTGTTATTGCATTGTACGCGTGAACAGTGGCAAGAACTGATAGTCTCGCCCAAATGAGCTCATCTCACCTAGGTGAGAGTAGCAGAAGCTCGCCCTGGTTTTGCTCAAGCATTTCGCTTAGGTGGAGAGCCCTTATTTTGAGCGACAAGTCATCTAGCTCAAGCGAGAGGACCTCGCCTAATGGGGAATTTTGTTTGTTCTGCTTGAATCGTAGCCCAGGCGAGGAACCTTTGTCTTGGGTGAAGGGTGAACTCGCTCAAGCGAGAAGGCCTCGCCTAAGCGAGAGCTCGCAGAGTGCTACTGTAACGCGCTCGCTCAGGCGAGAGAGCCTAGCTTAAGCGAATAGTCCTTATCGCTTGGGCGAAGGCCTCTAGCCTAAGCAAGGATAATGCATGTTTTATGTTTTACTCTCCCAGATTAATCTGTGATTGGTTGTTTATCTTGAAAATACATGAGGTATGTGAATATGCATGTAATACCTGACTGTATGGGATGAAGTTGATGTGTCTGGCATGAGCTTGGTATGATATGTGTTTGGATAGTTAGTTATTTATATATATTAACATGAAATTGGTATGCATGGGAACTCTATGATTGGTTGGTGAAACATGGACAAGGTATGAGTAGGACGTAATCACATGACTCTCACAATGAGAGCTCATGGTGGTGCCTCATCTAATGCACGTAATCCCATGGATCCTCCTAGTGAGAGTTCATGGTGGTGCCTCATTTAATGGATGTAATTCCATGAACCTCATGGTGAGAGTCCATGGTAGTGTCTCATGTATGGACGTAATTCCACGAAGGTTTCGTGGTGGTGCCTCACGACCATGACGTAATTCCACGAAGGTGTCGTGGTGGTGCCTTACGGCCAGGACATAATTCCACAAAGGTTTCACGGTAGTGCCTCACGTCCAGGACGTAATTCCACAAAGGTTTCGTGGTGGTGCCTCACGACCAGGACGTAATTCCACGAAGGTTTAGTGGTGGTGCCTCATGGTTAGGACGTAATTCCATACCCTCTTGATAAAGCTTCGTGGTGGTGCCTCATTATATGTATCCGGATAGTTAAGTCTTAAAGTCTTAACTTTGTTTGTTATCACATGTTTAGATGTTTGATTTATAACCTTGATTTTTGAATTGCATGTTGAGTGGTATGATGAAAGAATCTTTTTACTCTAGCTTACTCTTCTGTTTGCTTGTGTGTGATTTTTCTCCATTTGCGATGATCATCAATTTATTGATGTGAGCAGATGCGGGAACCCCTAACAATCGTAGTGATAATGGATGATCGTGGATGGGTATTGGGCTCACTATTGTGCCCACGTTTAATGAAGTCTTAGTTATTTCTATAATTCTTCTGTCTATGGGCAAGTCTTTTGAGCCACTATTGAACTGTTGTATTTTGTTCTAGGTAATGTGGTGCCTTTGTTTCCTGCGTGGGTATGATTGGGTAACTGTGAACTTTCATATCCCAAACTCCGTACTCCTTGAATATTTTATGTATGTGACGTTTTATTAAATTAGAATTTATTTATTTAATGGGACGTTACACTAAAATGATGGAAGAGTATGGGATCACATCCAATGTGGTTATGCAACCAAACTGATGCAGAGATATAAATTTAAATGATGCATAGGAAATTTCCACTCAACAATATTCATTAATGTCATGCATTTCCCTGGAAAAAATTGCTATTCAACTAAGAGCATCAACAAACCCAATTTAATTCACTAAAATGCAAGTTCAGAATTATATCAAGATGCTATGCAAATGCTAATGTTATGCTTAGGTATCACCTCACCGTAGCAAGGGAATTTAGCTCAATTTCAAGTGCAATACATTTGCCTAAAAACCAGAGTTCTTCCTTACCAAAAACTTGATTGAATGCGAACTTTACAGCAGTAAAATAAGGATGCAAACTTTCAACACTTCTAGAATAACGCAAGGGCATAGACGAAACTAAGATGATGGTTCACACACGGTTAGAACAAGCGACAACGTTGAGCTCTCGCACTGCAAATTGGTTCGCAAATGCGCAAATCTTCCTTTGCAGCAATGTAGATGAACAAGCCACTTAGGAGGGTGAAAAGAAGCACTAACCGGTGTTAAGCGTGGACCCAATTTTCGGCTTAATAAAAATCATTTTTAGAAAAATAAAAAAATAGGTTTAATAAAATAATGAAATAAAATTTCCTTTGGAAATTTTAATTTTCTTTTCAAATAAAATAAAATAAAAAGGACAAAAGGACAAAAGGACAAAAAAAAAGAAATAAAGAAAATAAATTTTTTATTTATTGTTTAATATTATTAGGCCCAATTTATTTTTGACATTTCCAATCTTCCATTTGTGTTTTACTTTTATACCTTGATTTTTTTTTATCCTTTTATCTTTATTTTTAGTTTTGGCCCAATATTTTTTATCTAACTGATGAGTTCAAATTTTTGTCCTCATTTAATATTTAAATTTGGGGATTTAATGGAATTTTCTATGCTTAAAGATTGATTTAATTAGGATTTGTGATTATTGGATTTATTGAGTAAGTTTGGTAAAAGTGGCGTAAAAATTGATTTTAGTTGCATAAAATATTATTGGATATTCTAACGTTTGTTAATGCAGCTGGAATTTATTTTTGGTCATTGATAGTGTGGATTTGAAATATTCAAAGTTACAAAATAAGTCCAAAATCAGGAAATTTTGGAAAAGAATAAATCAGGAGCTAAATGCACCCCCATATCTTATTTGCACACTCCTTCTAAAGTGGACCACCAAAAACCTGTTCTGCACCCCTAGTTTTCACTAAGTTGCACCCCTCCTACCACTTAAACTCCACTCAACCAGATCATGCCATGTGGCAATCCCCACCTTTTAAAATTAGCCAACCATAACAAGCCACGTGTCATAATCCTCCACTCACCAAATTGACCAGTCAGATCTTGCCACGTCATCATCTCCATCTCACACATGAAACCCTAACCCTAATTTTCCTCCTCTCCTACCATCACCATGGCAGGCGCCGGCCACCATTCATGGACCTTGCCGTCAGCTGCGCCGCCACTTCCATCATCAACCATCATCCTACCTGTTCGTCAATCACCGGCCACTACGATGCGCCACCACCACAGTTCCACCATCTTCCAACCTTGGGCCACCATGGAAGCTTGTTTCGCGCACCACCATCACCATTTTCCATCTCCGCACACCACCTGAACTAAGCACGAGCCACCATCAACACCATCGCACCTCTTCGTTCACGCTCCAGCTAGACCAGCGCATCCACCATCACCTTCTCGCGCATGGCAGCGCCTACACCTTGCCAACGTTTCTGCATCTGTACCACGAACACAGCTTCCAAACCACTCACCACGACGAAGCTTTCTTACGCCATCTGCACCACTGTAGCAGCGGAAGAGACAACTGCCACACCTATTCGAATCAGATTCACGCATATGCACCAGCGTTTCTACACTATTCCACCGCGTCGCACATTGCAACCACTGCTGCGAGCTTCTAATGAAACCATTGCAGATCGTGAAAACGCAGGAGCAAAACCAGCGTCAGCAACAACACCATACGAAGCAGCCATTGATGGACACAAACCGTGAAACGAGAAGAAGACGGAACAACACCAGGTTCTGCACTACACCTCGCCGAAAAAGAAGACCTCACCGGAAAACGGCAGCAGCAGCTGTCATTGCACCTTCGCAACCAAAGTGTGAGAGAAACCCTAATTCTGGAGAGAGAGTCTGCACTGCCACGTGTCAGCATCTGATAGGACAGTCAAACTGGTCAACTGGTCAAAGTCAGTAGTCAACTCTGGTCAAAACTGCAAAAATGGTTAAATAAGAGGGGCAGAATTGGAAATTGGACAGGAATTAAGTTGCTAATTAATTAAATAAAAATAAAAGATTTTAGCAACTGACAGATAAAGCCCAAAGTCCAGTGGAAGCCTATATAAAGAGACTTAAGGGAGCAGAAGCGGGAGGACTTACAATTTACAACTTACAGCTTAGACACTTAGAACTCTCTGGTTTTGGCAGATACCGTCTCCACCACATCTCTCATTCTTTCTTTTATTTTCTTTCCTTCATATCATCATGTATTCCATCAAAGCCATGGAGGGCTAAGCTTTTAGGGTTGATTCCACTGTAATTTCTTAACTGGATTCTGAGGTTAGATGAATTTATGTGTTTGTTATTTTGATTATTGTTGTGGTTTTTGTTTATCTATGTCCTTTGCTTCTTAATCGAATAGAAAATAATGATTTTAATCTACATGCATGCTAATCATATGAGTTAAAAGGTTTTTAAATTAAATTGAGACTTTACTTTGATTTTATTTATAAACTTTCATTTGATTAAATAAGTTTTTGCCAATAATTGAGACTTTACTTTGATTAGAGGTAATTACTTTAACTAAAATTAGTCAAGACTTTACTTTGATTAATTAAGTTTTCTATTTGGTAAAGAAACAAGGAATAGACATGATTAGGCATAGTAAAATTAATTGAGACTGTACTTTTATTAAATTTACTATGGACAATCTAATAATTCTCACTTTTAATTGAGACTTTACTTTGATTAAAAGTGAGAATGCCAACAAATGAATTGAGTCTTTACATTGATTGATTTGTAAATCAACAACAATAATTAATTTAACAATAATCTCTAGATAACCAATGAAGAATCTTATTTAGAAAAAGCAGTGAAATTGACCTATTTACTATTATTGTGTTTACAATCTTCCGTGTCATTTTCTTTGCATATCAAAACCCCCTATTTTTATAATTGCTAGTTTTAATTGCATTTTTAAGAATCAAATAGTTGAGATCAATTCCGTATTCGTTGTGAGACGACTCAGGGTTATCATAACCCTAACTATTTTGTTCACTACTAATTTGGCAATACTGAAGTTGCTAAAGTTAAGTGGTGGTAATTTGATCGCCCAACGACAGCGATAGTCTGATCTGGTTACTTCCCTAGTTGGCTTATGTCGTCCTTGTCCGTGTACTGTCCTGGGTTGGCTTATGTCATCCTTGTCCGTGTACTGTCCTAGGTTGGTCGTTCCTTTTGCGACCTTTGTTATGAGTTTAGGCCGGTTTAGGTTTATGCCAGCCCGGGCCGTGTACCTTAATTGTTTCCGGCATATATGTGGGGTTGTTCGTTGTTAGTTATATAATTAAGTTGGTCAGGTACGGTACAGAAATAGATAAATAAATTGTATCCAAGAGACGTGGCACAATCTGAAGCATCAGTTTAATTGAACAATTTTCGCTGCATTTCGCCCCAAAGCCAGGGAATCCGTTCCCAACTTTCTCCATTTTCCACTATTCATTATTCATTTATTAGTAGTTTCGCCTCATTTACACGACATTTAATTAATACACCAAACTTGAAGCCTCGTTCAACGAAAATAAATCAAAACCTCGTTTTTTATGGAAAAGAACAATACATCACCGGGAGAAAGGAATTTGGATAATTTCCTTTACCTTTATGACAATAATGTTACTATAGAAAAAAAAATTACATTTGATGTTCCTTAATTATGAAATCGCATTCTCATCTCAATAAAATGTTTAAATATGTTTTAACCTCTTCAACTGAAACTAAAAATTTGTCAACCAAATTTAAAATTATTTTTTTGACTATGGAATTTGAGAAAAGGAAGTTCATTTTATTTTTTTTCGTTCTAAACACTATTAAAAATTGTACTTAAATAAATTATAATTAGAAATCTATTAGATGGTTATCTAATTTGATTTTACAATTTTCTTAAACATTCTATTATATGTTTGTTGTAACGTCCCATTTAATTTAATACGTAAAATTAAAGGAAACGTCACGTGATAAAAGCATAACAACGCAGTCCAGGGTTCCTTAACATTACCCCTACGAAACTGGGCACACCACGATGCCGATAAAGGAAAGCTGATATACGGGTACACGTAGATTGAAGTGTAGAAATACGGAAAGAAATACATGGGCCGTGGCCCTAAACAAACACGAGGACGATTCCAGCCCAGATGGCTAAGCTACTGGATCACCGCTCCCTTGCTGACCACGAGGAACTCGCCCATCTGCTCCCATCAACCCAAGTTGATGATCATCGCAAGGAGAACAACCACATACATCACAAACATACAACAAAACGGGTAAGCTAGAGCCAAACAACATAAAGCATGCAGTTAAACATATTTTCATCATCTCATATTCACACAGCAACCAAACATGTTATGACTCTTCATCCATTACACTACGACTCGACTCGACTCATCCGGATACGTATAACTTGGTCGGATTCAGCGGATGCTTGCACTTGTGTGGGTACCCCTGCTCGAACCTGAGCTGCTCGATCCTGAGCCATATATTACCAGTGTTACAATAAATCAAATCTCTCCCACCACAAGGTTAGCCCTTAAATGAGTTTCAGGCCTCCTGCTACTCCCACCACAAGAGTCAGTCCGCTCTAAGTGAGACTAACTGACTCCTCGGAGCGTCAGGATGCAACCTTACCTTGAATCCTTACCTAGTTATACAGATGGGGCACCACCATGAACATCCACTAACAGGGGCCATGGAATTACGTCCCGACCACTGAAGCGCAACCCCGGAGGTCTCACCTAGAGACCCCAAGGAATTATACGCTGACACGGACCAACGTTCATACATCAGCAATTAAGAGAATATTAAATTATATTTTTCAATCCCATATCAACCCTTGAAATTAAGCCCTCATATGCATCGCCTCTCGAATTCATACCTCTGATCAATACCACCCCAATGAGTCTGGGGTCTCATCTCATGACAACACCATGTTCTTTTAATTTCAAACCACCCATTTATTTCGCATGTTAAGTCTCATACCAACTCATTCATCCACAATTCATGAATCATGTCAAACATACATTTCATGCTCCATTATATACATATACATCATCACACAATCATTCCCAGTCAAAACAGATCACACGGGAACATCAAAAGTCCAAAAACATAGCACGGCCTCGCCCAGCATCTCGCCCAGGCTGAGGGGTCTCGCTCAGGCGAGATGTCTCGCTCAGGCGAGCCTCCCCTCGCCTAGGCGAGAGGGCAAAAACAAGTGTGTGGCCATCACGGGATCTCGCTTAAGCGAGATCCCTCTCGCTTGAGCGAGTGGCCTACTCGCTCAAAAGGTGAGCGAGTCGCCTGGGCGAGATCTCGTGCAGAGATCTCCCTGTTTCATCTCGCCTAGGCGAGATTGACTCGCTTGGGCGAGATTAGCAGGTCTCGCCACTGTTCTTCACTGAAACAGCCATGAAAACCAACCAAACCACACATGCAAAGCACTCCCACACCTCCAAACGACAGATCCAACCGTACAGACAACAAATAACTCATAAACAGCTCAAAAAGGACTCGAAATTAGAACTCTAACTTCCCGTACCTGGGGTTCAAGCTAGCAAAACGCTCCGCCCCGCGCAACGACTGGTAGACTGCTCCTAGGACGTTTAGCAGCTAAACTGAGCGGCGGAACAGAAGAAGGAGCGGGTTATTACCAAACCCTAACAATACAGTGGACACAAACCATGAAAGGAAAGAGCGCGAGCTGGGGGGTGACTTACGTGAACAGAACAACGGCCAAGTCGACGTAAATCTGCAGATCGTCGGAACCCTAGCAGAGGATGAGTGTGTGCGGCGGCTGCTGCCCAAGGCAAGGACAAGGGATTCTGAAGAGTGTAGGGTACCCCTTAGGTTTAGGGCAGACCTAAGGGTATAGGTGTTTGGGCTGGCCTTAGGCCCAACTACAAGGGCGGCCCACCTACATTAGGGCTGAAACCAAAAACAAATAAAATGGGCCTTACATTCTCCCCAACAAGAAAATTTTCGACCTCGAAAATAAAGACTTACCAGACAAACAAGTGCGGGTGTGATTTTCTCATGTCCTCCTCTAACTCCCAAGTCGAGTCACCTGTCCTCCGATCCCAGATGACTTTGACAAGACTGACGGTCTTTCCACGACGTTCCTCAACCTTGCTATCCTCAAGAGCGATGGGTGGCACTTCCACTGTGAGATCTTCCCTGACCTGGATATCCTCAGCTTCCAACACGTGAGCCGGATCGAATACATACTTCCTCAGCTGTGACACATGAAACACTGAATGAAGGTTCGCTAACTGCGGGGGTAAGGCTATCTCATAAGCCACTGGTCCAATCCTCCTCGTGATCTGATACGGGCCAAGGAATTTGGGTGAAAGCTTCCTTGAGCGGAGAGCCCTTCCCACGCCCGTGGTTCGGGTCACCCTCAAGAACACATGATCTCC
>Ga0214545_1010243_pt1 | contig 13733 bp, 7 predicted proteins | sample CNSS4metaG_FD_160064 | JGI IMG/M metagenome (GOLD analysis project Ga0214545, IMG submission 160064) | Root nodule microbial communities from cowpea collected in UCLA plant growth center, Los Angeles, California, USA - CNSS4 | ecosystem: Host-associated > Plants > Roots > Nodule | place: USA... | reverse complement strand
AATTAAATGTTGTTAAAAATATGTAATAGAAATATCACTTGTAATAAAAGTATCATCATTACATTTATAAAAAAATTAAATTTGTTCTAAATTTGGAGCATATGAAATTAAAATTATTTTAAAAAAAATTGGGACTGAAATGAAATCAAATTAACAAATATGAGGACCAAATTGAGATTCATACATTAATTTGACACGTGTCACCATATTAGATTGACACGTGGCACATTACAGAAGTGACACGTGGCATAAATAATTTTTTAAAAAAATTTTAAAAAATTAAAAAAAAATTCAAAAAATTCAAAAAAAACGAGAAACTAACACGTGGCACCTACTTAACGGTGTTAGTTCTCTACTAACGGAAATGACCTAATTGATACTAATTTACAAAAATGAGGACCTAATTGAGACTATTAAAAATACGAGGACCAAATTGAGATTTTGCTACAAAAACGAGGACCAACAGAGTATTTTAACCTTTATTATTTAAGTATAAATTTTATAAACATAAAAAAGTTAATTATTAAACTTGATTTTAAAAGAAAATATCTCTCTAAAACAACTCTTTTCTATGTGTTCTTTTTAGATTTTTGAAGGATTTAATCATTCTTTCTATTCATATATTAGAGTTCAACTTAAAAATCTTGGTGATAATAGAAAACGATTGTCCGAACAAGAATTTGTTTTTAGAGTAAATTCCTATTCATCCATTTTCTTGAGTTGATTTTGGGATGTTTTCATGTTTGAAACAATGGGTTTTACATATCTCCTTATAAGAAAATATTCACTGTAAGAAAAAATTTCATTAATGTTCTTATCAGAATTTAGACCGTAGATCTTTGTATAGGTGACAAAATCGAAGTGGTGACTTGAATGTTCCTTATGACTAGAACAAGAAGATCCATTGAAGAATCCTGTTGTATGCTCCTAAGTCCTGAGGGCTGAAACACATGGGAAGGAAGACCCACCTACAAAAGACTCTCCAACGCTAAGTTAATAAGAAAGTTTGAATCTTTAGAGTAAGAGAGAATGAGTATGAGAAGTGTGTATTTTTGGGTGAAATACTATGTTTATTTATAGAGCCTTTTGGACCTTGGATCCATGTGATAAAATAGGTAAAGTAATATTAATCCATATCAATAAAATAACAACTTACCTTGAATACATAATAACAATAGTAATAATGTGTCACCTGTTAGGAACAAGGCAATAAAGGAAAGAATAAAGCAGAGAAAAAAATAGACACAGAGAATTTAACGTGGTTCGGCGTACAATGTGTATGCCTACGTCCACGACTACACTAGGAAGTATGTTTATTTCTGGTGTATCTCAAAGTTTTACATAGAGTCTCCTATATAGTAAAATAGAGAACCACATCTCACTATTCTAAGCGATGTGGGACTAAATCAAGCACCATACTACTAACAATTCTCCCACTTGGGGTTTGATTTACATTACCACTTAGTGTAGTGCCTTCATCATCAATTTTCTCAAAGGCCAGTTGAGGCAATGCAAAGCCTCAACTTAGTTATTGTGACAGTCTTGGTCAACATATCAGCTGAATTCTCTGCACCTGGAATCTTCAACAAAATCAAATCTCCATTATTTATCAAGTTTCTGATAAAATGATACTTCAATTCAATGTGTTTGCATCTGGAATGAAGAATTGGATTTTTAGCAAGACAAATGGCACTTTGACTGTCACTGAACAATGGAGATTCATCTTGCCTTTTCCCTAATTCTTTTAGAAGATTCTTCAACCATATCATCTCTCTTTTGCTGCTTTTGAGATAACTATATATTCGGCTTCAGTGGTTGAAAGGGAGACTCTTCCTTGAAGTTTGGACTTCCAATTGATAGTTATGCCACCCAACGTAAAAATGTAACATGTGCTCTTTCTACCATCCAAATCACCTCCCAAATCTGCATCAGAAAACCCCTGTAAAGTGAAATTACTTCTTTTAAAAGACAAATGCATCTTTGATGTGCTCTTCAAATATCTCAATATCCACTTCACGCCTTCCCAATGCTCCTTTTTGGGATTTGATAGAAACCTGCTCACAACTCCCACTACATGTGTTATATCAAGGTTGGTGCAAACCATAACATACATCAAGCTCCCTACTGCAGATGCATATGACACTTTAAACATGTGACTTTCTTTTTCCTCTGTCCGAGAAGATTACCTTTTTGAGAACTTTAAGTGAGTTCCCAAAGGTGTATTCCTGGTTTTAGCATTTCCAACATTGAACCTGCTAAGCAATTTTTCTATATATTTTTCTTGAGATAAGTTCATAATACCTTTAGATTTATCCCTGGAAATTCTCATACCAAGAATTTGATTGGCTGGACCAAGATCCTTTATTTCAAAATTTTCTGACAATTGTTTCTTCAACCTGTCAATTTTTGCCATATTAGCACCAACAATCAACATGTCATCAACATACAAGGCAAGAATGATATAACTGTCAACATATTTCTTCACGTAACAACAATGATCTTCTTCACATATGTGAACTCCAGAGTTTCTCATAAACTCATTAAACTTCTTGTACCATTGTCTCGGTGCTTGTTTCAATCCATACAAACTTTTATGAAGCTTGCACACAAGATTCTCTTTGCCTTGTACTTCAAAATCTTTTGGTTGTGCCATAAAGATTTCTTCCTCAAGATCTCCATGTAGGAATGCAGTTTTCACATCTAACTGCTTCAGATGAAGATTTTCTGCAGTTACTATACTCAAGATAACTCTGATGGTAGTCATCTTGACAACAAAAGAGAAAATTTTTGTGAAGTCAATTCCTTGTCTTTGTTGGAACCCTTTCACTACGAGTCTAGCCTTATATCGTTTGCTGCCATCTGGTTCTTCTTTTAATCGATAGACCCACCTGTTTTACAAAACCTTCTTTCCTTCTGGAAGCTTGGTTAAAGACCATGTCTTATTCTTCTGAAGAGACTTTATCTCATCTTCCATTGCTAGCTCCCACTTAATAGATTCGTCTCCATGCATAGCCTCAACAAAATGCTCTAGCTCACCAGCATCAGTCAAGAACAAGTAATGCAATAAAGGGGAGTACCTTTGTGGTGCTACAATTGTTCTGCTAGACCTTCTAGTCGATAATTCAAGAGTTACTGACTCTACTATCTGTTCAGGTTCTGACCCAGACTCTAACTCAGGCTCTACTTCTATATTCTGCCTTCTGTTGACTACATTATTTTATGAAATTTCTTCTAATGATACTTGCTCTGGCTTTTTATTTGCATTTGCAAATTCTGCAGTCTTGTCCTTATAGAACATGTTTTCATTAAAAGTAACATTTCTACTTTTGATAATTTTCTTGTTTTGGTCATCCCAAAACATGTAGCCGTACATGTCAGATCCATAACCAATGAAATAGCATCGCTTTGCCTTAGGGTCCAATTTATCTCTACTATTAGAGTTCAACAAAATATATGAAACACAACAAAAAACTTTCAGATGTGAAAGGTTTATCTCATTTCCAGACCATACTTCTTCGGGTAACTGATAACCTAAAGGAACTAATGGTCCTCTGTTTATGAGATAGGCTACTGTGCTTATTGCATCTGCCCAAAATACCTTGGGTAATCTTGATTGGATTCTCATACATCTTGCTCTCTCATTCAAGGTTCTATTCATTCTTTCTGCCACACCATTTTGCTCTGGTGTTCCTGGAACCGTCTTGATCATTCTGATCCCGTTCTCTGAACAAAACTCCTTGAATTGACTATTGTCATATTCGCCACCATTATCAGACTTCAAACATTTAATCTTTAAACCTGTTTATGTCTCAACCTCCTGTTTCCACCTTTTAAACACATAAAACACATCAGATTTATTTTTAAGAAAATAAACCCATACCTTTCTCGTAGTGTCATCAATGAAGGTTACGTAATACTGTGAACCTCCAAGGGATTTTACTAGAGCTAGCCCCCAAACATTTGTATGCACTAGTGCTAGTATTTCAACTTTAGATGACTTACTTGTTTTGGAGAAGCTAACCTTTTTTCTGCTTTCAAAAGATACAATGTTCGCACAGTCCAACATCAACATGCTTCAAGTTAGGTATTTTACCTTTTTAGACCATGAGTTTCATTCCTTTCTCACTCATATGCCCAAGCCTCTGATGCCACAAAGAGGAACTGTTGCCAACTTCTGCAACTGATATCATATCCTCATCTGCAATCATGTAAAGAGATCCTTGCTTCTTTTCACGAGCAACAACAAGATTACCTTTCCTTACCTTCCAATGTCCATCTCCAAAGGTGGTGCAATGCCCCTCATCATCCAACTGCCCTATAGATATTAAGTTTCTCTTTAAGGCAGGAATATGTCTGACATTATTCAAAGTCCACAAACTTCCATTAGAGGTTTTGATATTGATATCATCTCTTCCTATAATATCAAGAGATTTCCCATCTGCAAGGTAGACCTTCCCAAACTTTCTTGAAACATAGTTAGATAATAATTCTAAGGAAGGTGTAGTATGAAATGACGCACCTGAGTCCATAATCCATGAGTCAATAGATTTATCTAGACTACATAATAGTGCATCTTCAATTTCATCAGTTGTTGCATTTGCTGATTGATCATCATCTTGCCTATTGTTGTTGTTCTTCCTTGGAGCCCTACATTGATTTGTAAAGTGACCCATTTTCTGACAATTCAAACAAGTGATATCATTCAGGAATTTTGGTTTTGATTTCTCTCTAGACTTTGATCTGCCTCGGCCTTGATTACGACCTTTCTGGCTACTTCTTCCTCTAGTTTCAGTACTCAATGCTAAACCAGAACTAGAACTGAAAGATTCCCCTGAACTTTTCCTGCGAACATCTTTGCTTAAGATCAAGTCACGGATTTTTAAGTTTGTTAGCCTTTTAAGTTTTACACTTGATTTTTACTTTTTACAACATTTATTTAATTTTTCATGGCTTCAATACACTCTTTTACTTTTGACACCCCACTTTTTACTTACATAATTATATATATGAAAATAAAAGAATGAAAGAATATTTATCTCTTTTGGTGAACATTTTTTTGTCGGTTCTCATCACTTATACCCTTTTAAATAATTCAAAAGAATAAAATTATAAAAATATAAAAATTACAAAAAAATAAAAATAAAATATTTTCTTTTATGTCATCAGTTTGTTTACCATGGACCCTCTTTGTGGGGTTAGTTAATTTTTTTTATCAAAATCCATGATTTATTAAAATTACAAAAAGAATATAAAGTTTTCAAAAAAAAATCAAAAACAATTCTCAAACAATCAATAACTATGTATGTGATTCTTGATCCTCCATTATTAATGGAGATAAATAAGAGTGAAACAAGCTTTGTTGGATTTAGTTCCAAAAAAAATTAAATCATTTGAAAAATAGTTTTTATAAAGAATTATTGACTCCATTACGAAGAAAGATATATAGGAACATATAAAGAATTATTTTGGACGATCGGAATAATTGTGTATGTATATTGTTATCTATGTTGAATAATTGTATGGCTAGAAATTGAATTCTAGGGTAGACGACATTGTTATATATTTGCTTGGTATGCACACACACACGCATGCACGCATGTAAGGGTGGACAAAAAATCCAATTTTTATGATCCAATCAATTATTTCTATGATCCAATCCATTTAATATCCATTTTATTAAAAATCCAATCCATTTAAAATCCATTTTATTGGATCTGGATATCAATCTAATCTACATTTTATATATTTGATTGATTGGATATCCATTCTCGAAATCTAGATTTTCAAAATGGATAATCCAAAATATCCAATCTAAATTTTCACTTTATATTTTTTGTTAGGTTAGGCTAAAGGTTGAGATTGACTAGCCCAAATTTAGTCGTATTTGATTGAGTTGGCGTGATCCTATACAAAATTTGGCCGAATTAGGCCAAATTCTGTCAAGTCGGTCTCGATCGAGATTTGACCCAGTTGGTCCTGGACAAAATTTGGAAGTATTCGGCCAAATCTGTCAAATTCTTTGGTGTCAGCCCTATGGACACAAATTTGGATCCACATGATGTGGATTAGATTTTCGATAGGGCTGACACCATAAAATTTGGCAGATTTTTGTCGAGGCCAACAAGGCCAAATTTTAGCATGGGATGAACTTGGATGACTTTCGAACGAATTTCGGTCGGGGAGGACGTGACCAAACTTGGGCTAAGGTAGACTCGACAAAATTTCAGGCGAGATCGACTTGACTGGATTCGACTAAATTTTGGCCAGGGTCAATTTTGCCTAATACGACCAAATTTTGGCCAAAGCCGACTTGGCCAAATATGACCACATTTGGGCAGGGCCTGATCAGTCAAATTTCGGTCAGGGTTGACTCCACTAAATTCGTTGGCCGAGACCGACTTGAGTGAATATGGTCAATTTTCGATCACAGTCGACTAAGTTGAATATAGTCTAATTTTCGTTCTGGACTTAGTCGACCGAATACGACTAAATTTGGGCAAGTGCCGACTTGACCAAATTTTGGTCATGACCAACTCGACTGAATTTGGCCAAATTTAGGTTAGGATTGACTTGCCTAAATATGACCAAATTTCGGTCGCGATCGACTTTTCTGAATACGACCAAATTCAGGCCAAGACCAACTCGGTCAAATTTTGGGTGAGGCCAACACGACCGAATTTTGATCGGAGCTGACTCGACTAAATTCAGCCGAATTTTTGTCGTGGCCAAAATTTGACCGTATTCAGCCGAAACAATTGTGACCAAAATTTGGCTGTATTTAGCCTAGTTGGCTCCAGTCAAAATTTGGTCAAATTCAATCGAGTTGCCCCCAATTGAGATTTGATAGAGTCGGCCCTAGCCCAAATTTGGTCGTATTCGGCTGAGACGGCCTAGGATGAAATTTGATCGTATTCAAATGAGTTAGTCACGATCGAAATTTGGTTGTATTCAACTGAGTCGGCCACGACCAAAATTCGGTCAAATTCACTCGAGTCGGCTCCGGTCAAAATTCGGTCGTGTTGGCCTCGACCAAAATTTGATCGAGTTGGTCCTAACCTGAATTTGGTCGTATTCGACAAAGTCGATCGCGACCGAAATTTGGTCATATTTAGGCGAGTCGGTCCTAACCTAAATTTGGCCAAATTCAATCGAGTTGGTCGTGACCAAAATTTGGGCGAGTCGGAATTAGCCCAAATTTAGTCATATTTAGTCGAGTAAGTCCCGAACGAAATTTGACTATATTCAACTTAGTCGGCTGTGATCGAAAATTGGCCATATTCAGTCAAGTCGGTCCCGGCCGACGAATTTAGTGGAGTCAACCCTGGCCAAAATTTGACTGATCAGGTCTTGACCCAAATGTGGCCATATTTGACCAAGTCGACTCTGGCCAAAATTTGGTCGTATTAGGCAAAATCGGCCCTGGCCGAAATTCAGTCGAATCCAGTCAAGTTGATCTCGACTGAAATTTCATCAAGTCGACCTTGGCCCAAATTTGGTCACGTCGTCCCCGACCGAAATTCGTTCGAAAGTCATCCAAGTTCATCCCATGCTGAAATTTCACCTCGTTGGCTCCAATAAAAAATCTGTCAAATTCTATGGTGTCAACCCTATGGACACAAGTTTTAAAAAATTTAATTTGAATTTATTTTATGAAAAATGGATTTTGGTATTTTTGAACTTGATCCAAATATTTAAATATGGATTTAAACTTGATCTAAATATTTGGATCTAGATTTTTAAAAAATCCAATCTACTTTTTTTGAAAAAATGGATTTGGATCGAAAATCTAATCCAATTATTTGGATCCAAAATGGATGTGGATTGGATCATTAAAAATCCAATCCATGATCACCCCTACACGCATGCACGCTCACACACACCCACGCACCTACACCCACACACATACACACACCCACCCACCACACACATACATATGAATGGAGATAAGTAGGAGTGAAACAAGCTTTGTTGGACATTTTTCAAATAGTTTTCGTAAAGAATTATTGACTCCATTATGAAGGAAGATATATAGGAAGATATAAAGAATTATTTTGGATGATCGAAATAATTATGTATGTATATTATTATCTATGTTGGATAATTGTATGGCTAGAAATTGAACCCTAGGGTAGACGACATTGTTATATATTTGCTTGGTATGCACACACGCACACACACACACACACACACACACTCACACACACACACTCACACACACTCACGCATCCACCCACCCACACACACACACATTTATGCATGACATGAGATCTAAGTAGCTTTAGAATTTGAGGGATAATAGTGCAATGATGGATGTACTTTCCAAGTGGTTGAGGTGGTTGAGGGGACCATCCTGATGAATGCATGTACTATACTTTAAATTCATTAGGCGTCAAACCTCCTTGTTAAGACACAAAACGAAGATTGTTGTATCCTTTACCTCTCACATTTTCTTGTACATATCAATAAATGCATCATATTTTTATAGACATGTCATGTGAATAAGTGTCCTTTAAGGCATATTGCATGCGTTGCACTCACATCCTATCATGTAAATAATTTTTTGAATACATACCATGCATCAATATAAAGTTTTGAAAAAGAAAAGCAAAAGAAGTTATAATAAAATTAGATTTAATTGATTCCCATATTGTGTTCATATTCAAATTCACGAAATCTTTCTTATGGAAAATGAAAAAAAAAAACAATTATTCAGTTCAATCAGTTGGTTGAATAAATAGATAAAATTAACGTTTAATATCTTTTCTTTTGAAGCATTCATCTAAGCTACATGCATGAGATTACTCAAATTTACTCTCCTGTTTCACCACCGTTCCACTACAAACTTTGCTTTCATTTTTCATGAAGGATCACCATAAAAGGGGCATTGTCTTAGGATGATTACAAGAAACTCTCTGAACACGAAGGAGAAAAAGAAAAGAAAAACAAAAAAAAATAGGAAAAAGGTATGCTAAACTGAAAACTTGGAAGGACAGTCTAGGAAAAATAAGGCAAGAGAGAGAACAAAATAAGGGGTAGCTTGTCACATGAACCGAATTATTTTCTGGTGGATTAAAGTGTTTTGAAAGGAAAAGCAATCATGATTTGAAATGATGTGTGACAAAGTTTTCTTATCCAACACAACAAAAATTTACTATCATCCTTTGCTATCCTACTTAAGTCTAAAAAAATAAAACAAAGTTTTTCTTTCAAATTACTCTAAACAAGGGCCACCCTCACACTAAGCATCGACATAATGTTTGCATTTGGTTTATCCACCTAATGGTTCACCAATATAAAAAAATTAATTAAAAAAGTTGGAGAAGATAATAATGATTTGGTTATATCAAGAAAAGAACAAAAAGAGAAGCTTTAAAAAAATTAATTAAAAAAGTTGGAGAAGATAATAATGATTTGGTTATATCAAGAAAAGAACAAAAAGAGAAGCAAAAGCTTGAAAAAAAAGAGAATAAAAGCTCAAGATAGAAAAACAAAAGAAAAGGTGAAGAAAAAGCATCAAATACATTTTGGGTGCAACATTATTCAAAGGCCCTTATCCCAAAATAATCTGCTTCATTTTTTAAGCCTTTACTTTTAATTCTTTCATACCCCTTGCCTTGGTCACGTTACAAGCCTTATAAAAGTCCATATATATTAAAAATGAATTATTGTCATGTTTCATAAGTTTTGATTGAAAGGAAAAGGTTTTAGCATGTTGGCAAGTTTGTCCTAAAGAATTGAGAAAAAGTGAAAAAAAAGGAAAAATAAAAAATAAAAAAGTGAAAAAATTGAGGAAAATTTTAGGGGCATCCCCTTTCATTCTTTCATTCTCCATGGACTTTATCTTTGTTTTTTACTGTGTCCTCCACTTTGAGACTAAATTGTGAATGTCACTCTCGATTGGAAACCCAAACTAGGGTAGTTGTTTCATCTGCCATTCATTCATTTCGATAATTCATTATCAAAATGGGGTAATTATCTACCTTGGCTATTAAGATCACATTGGGGCAATTTTTTAAGTCTCAGTCATAGTTTTAGGTCATCAATAATTGGGGTAAGTCAAACACATTTTGCGCTCTGAGGCCAATCTAGACCCTTAAATTAAGGTAACTTTTGAAGTCCCCAACATTTAATTTAGGTCATCAATAATTGAGGTTCACCAAACAGAACTTTGTGCATCAATCCAGATACTCAAATTGAAGCAAATTTTGAAGTTCCCATCATTTTTTAGCCTCCTCATGCCATCAATAATAGCAAGCCAAGTCCAATTTAAACCCTCACACATAGGACAACTTTTGAAGTTCCCATCATTTTTTAACCTCTTCATGCCTTCTCATAACTCAAGCAAGCCCAAACACCTTTTGTCCCCCAAGATTGATCCACACTTTAAAATTGAGACAACTCCTTAGTTAATCACCTCATCCAAGCCCTTTTAGGACCTTTGACAATTTTATGCATGTTACTCAAATAGTGTTTCGAAAAAAATGATACAAAAAAATAGGGTTTCTCAATACACTAATCAGGCCAAAGAACTGCTTTCAAAGAAAAAATGTCAAAACAAAATGATTCCATGAATCCAAAATAACAATGAATTATGGATCAATTGAAATATGTTTTCAAATAATGAGAAAGAATGAAAAAAGACATATAAGGCATTTCATGCACCATACGCCATACATACATGTATCATCCATTTTTCAAAAAAAAAAAACTTTCTATCGTATGGTTGTCGAGTCCCTTTCTTTCAAAAGATGAAAAATTAAAAATTCACAAATTTTTCTCTCTTAAATTTTCCATATTGATGATTTTCTTCATTCATATGAATGACCTATATATTCCTAAGCCCAAATTGTCTGGGCCCCAAGCCCACTTTTCACATTGACCCACAAATATAGTATCTACCAGAACCTTACACCTAAGCTTAGTTCATCTGCCCTCAAGCCTAGTTTTCAAATTGTCCCCAAGCCTAGTTTTCACACTAGTCCCCAAGCAAATATATATCTGGCTTTTACATTTAAGCCTAATATCTATTTGGCACCAACATTTAAGCTTAGTTTCCATACTAGCCTCAAAGCCCAATATCTACATGACCCTTACATTTAAGTCTAGTTTTCGCACTAACCCCTAAGCCTAGTTCGTCTAACCTTCTAAGCCTAGTTCATTTAACCTTCTAAGCCTAGCACGCCTGGTCCCTAAGCCTAGTTTCCACACTAGCCTCGAAGCCAAATTTCGATTGCGGCCAATTTTGTGAATTTGGTGAATATAGCCAAATCTCTATCGGGGTCGACATTGCCGAATACGACCAAATTTGGGCTAGAGTCGATTCAGCCAAATTTCGTTCGGGGCTGATCTGGCTGAATATGGTCAAAATTTGGCCAAGCATAACTCGGTCATATATGGCCAAATTTTGGCCATCGTCAGCTCCACCAAATTTTAGTTATGATCAAATCGACTGAATTCGATCAAATTTTGATGGGACAGTCTTAACTGAATACAGATAAATTTTAATTATAGCCGACTTGGTTGTATATGACCAAATTTCGTCAAGGGCCAATACGTTCAAATTTGAGTTTGGGTTGATTCGACTAGGGTTGACTTGGCCGAATTTTGACTAGGGTCAATTGGGTTGAATTTCTGCAGGGGTCGACTCGGTTGAATTTTGCCTAAGGTCAACTCGACTGAATTTTGCCTAAGGTCAACTCGACTGTATTCGGCCAAATTTTGGTGGGGGCCAACTCGGTTGAATACGCCAAAATTTTGGCGAGGCCAAATTTTTGTCTCAATTGACTTTGTTGAATTTGACCAAATTTCGATATAGGTCAACTTGACCGAATTCGACCAAATTTCAGCCAAAGCCGACTCGACCAAATTCGGTCAATCTTCGATTGGGACTAACTTAGTTGCATTTTGAAGGTTGAGTCAGCCGAATTCTAATCAGGGTTGATCCATCTCAACCTTTGACTTGGATCGATCCTTTTTGACCTTCAGTCTGAGTTAGTCAATATCTGCTTTCATCTTAACCTAACTAAAAACTTAAATTGAAAATTTGGATTGAATTATTTATATTTGAAAATCTGAATTTAGAGAATGAATATTCAATCAAAAATATATAAAATATAGATCAAATTAAAATCTAGATTAAATAAAATAAATTTTAAATAAATTGGATTTTTTAATAAAATAAATCTTAAATAGATGGATTGGAAAAAAAAGTGAATCGGATAAAAAAGTTAGATTTTTTATTCACCTCTTATTGATACCATAAAAATAATAATTTTTTCAAATTACCCGTTTTTTTGTGATGGGTCTGGTGGAATAAGTGCAATTGCAACCATTATTGGCTGATTGTACTTGCTCTATGCTGTGAAGACTTGCCCAACAACCACATATTCCATCAAACCTTATGTCTCTGAACCTTCCTCTTCATTAAGCTTGACTACCAAGTCAATAATGTAATCAATTTCTAAGAGCTCTTCCATGATTTCATTATCAATCATGTATATTTTATTATTTTAAATTTGAATAATTTTTTAAAAAGCTTCAAAATTTCAAGTATCTGTTTATTATAACTTAATATGAGAAGTATTTGTATGTTTGTGGTCATAATTAAGTAGGGGGAAAGTTCAGCGCAATTGAAGTTGAACAGTTTTTGGAAGGTGTGATTGATGAATATAATTGGTAACTTTTTTTTTTATTATATATTACTTTTGAACATTATTGATGGAGAGGAATAGATCATCAGATTTTTTTTTTTATTTCAAATCAGAGATTTTTAGTGTTTAAGTACATTTTTTTAAAGATTAAATTTTCATTATATTTTTTCTAATTTTGCAAGTTGTATACGGTTGGAATTCTATTTTTTATAAACGGACCCTTAACAATATTTTTTTCTTCTAATTTTATAGATTATATATTTATTTATAATACATTATTTTATTAAAAATTTATATTTTTTAATAACTTATGTGAATATAAATTTAAAAAATATATTTAATTTAATATTTATAAATTAATTAAAAATAAAATTTTTGAAACATCAATAAAATTCAAATGTAATATTATCACAGAAAATTAAGTCGGAAGGGGTTATCTAAACGTGCAATTAGATAGTAATGCATAAAAGGGTCCATAAATGTAGAGTGAGACCGGGCACATGTGATCTTTTTCTTTACTATCATCGCAATTTTTTCCACGAACGTGTTTATAACGGAAGGATACATAAGGAAATGAGAGAGAGAAAAGAAAGTAGGAGGTGACACCACAATATTAAATGATTATGTGGAAAATTTAGAATAGATTTGATGTTATTTCGTCATAGAAATATTGAATGATTACAAGGAAAATTTAGAATAGATTTGATGTTATATGGACATAGAATTATTGAATGAGCTTATGTGGATAATTTATATTAAATTTGATTTAATTGTTTGAAAAAAAAAATCAACTTAAAAGTAGTAGGTAAATATTATTATTTAAAAATGATTTCTTATAAAATATTTAATTTTATAAAATCAAAAAAATAATAATTCCTTGTTTCATATAATTTTAATTTATTTTGGTAACACGTGTTTTACACGAGAACAGAGTTAAAATTACAAGTCAAAGTAATATTCGATTAAAATTAATTTTATTTCAGTAAAAAATTAGAGTGATTAAAATTTGTAGGAATGAATAAAATATTAATTTATTTAATATATATATATATATATATATATATATATAAATCTATATATTTA
>Ga0214545_1010238_pt1 | contig 13741 bp, 9 predicted proteins | sample CNSS4metaG_FD_160064 | JGI IMG/M metagenome (GOLD analysis project Ga0214545, IMG submission 160064) | Root nodule microbial communities from cowpea collected in UCLA plant growth center, Los Angeles, California, USA - CNSS4 | ecosystem: Host-associated > Plants > Roots > Nodule | place: USA... | reverse complement strand
ATTAAAAATTTTATATATATATATATATATATATATATATATATATATATATATATATATATATATATTAACAAGTTCAAATATTCTTTTTAGTATAAAAGAAAGCATTTATTATATCAACACACAAAAGCATCTAATATTACAATTAACCAAAAAGAATCAATTTTCACATTTTGTTTCCTTCGTTGGCTACCTATGTTGTTTTCCCCTTAGGACCCAATTTTGATGTTAGCCAAGCACAAACCTCATCCATCTCTTCTGGTATTGTGTAGTGTCCAAGCCTTTTTCTGTAGAGGCGAAAGAAAAGTTTAGAAAAAACTAAAATTTAGCATGGGATAAAGAAGATTTTATAAAAAAAGTAGGACAAAATCTATCATAGGGATTATCCTTTGTTACCCATTATAAGCTTTAAAAGTTATATCCCCAAATCCATTTACATTAATAAAATATTTACAATAACATAACTCCTTCTCCATCTATAAAACTCCACAAGAATCACCACACCAAAACCAACAAATGTGGTAAGAAGGATAGATAAAACATCCTGCACAAGTTCATGCATCCATATAACCAACCAATTATGCTACGCTATACAAGAAGGAATGCTTAATTATGAATTAACATCAATGTCCCAATGTAAATTACCAAACTCATGACCAATTAGTAACTGTGCGTTACCAGACAAACGTAAAAGATGCACTATAAAGAAAATAATTGTCAACCAGACCAATAACAAAAAAAATTGCAGTTGCATTACACCCATGACATTATCTGTTAGCATAATGAATCTACCCCACTAAGTCTAAAATCCTAGTATACAGGGCAAGTCTAATATGGCTTTAGCTCAAAATAATTTCAAGTATCAATGGGTGGTTGATCAATTTGTCGTTGTTCACAATCGCATCTGAAACCAAGTAAATCAGTGGAAGAAAGGTGGCATGTTTCTTTCCCTCAATATACTAAATCGCATACATTAAAAACATCTACACAAACACAACCATCACATAAACAAAGGTGAGAGTATTTCCTCTCTTCATAAACAAAAAAGAAAGGTTCTAAGAAACCCTGACAAAAAAACTAGGCGTCCAATCACCACACCGCCACACAAATTGATTAATCACAACACAAAAAGCACATCAAAATAAAAACCCCATCACAATCTTACGATGCACCAACTCAGAAAACTCACCTATATAGGCCAATGATAGTGTAAGGTTTGAACGTGAGAACCCTTGCTCCAACCACCGGCTAATTCCAAAGATAAAAACCCGTCAACATAAAAAAATGCAAAACTATTGTAGAATGCATCTTAAAACACTTACCTTTAGGGGCAATGACGGATCACAGTTTGAGCTTTTGGCAAGAACATCAACCCAAGCATGCAACCAGTTGGTCTAGCTACTCACAAACACCTTCAACATTATCCATTAAAAAAATAGTCAGTCAATGAAGGGTTTAAAGTAGCGACTAGATAAATGCTTTCAAAGGCGGTTGAGAGTTACGGTGGTGGGTTAGATTTGAGAGAGGGGTTTGTTTGAAACCAATTTGGAAAGGAGAAGATGAAAAGAGGGAATCGTGCGCCATGATCGAGAATAGCTCCAACAATGGTTCGAAAAGAGAATTGCAGTAGAGCTGGCGACAAACCAAGATGGTTGACGCGGACTGTGGTAGCGATCTAGGGAGGAGTAATTGCGGTTGTGCGTGAAGGAAGAAGAGGAAGGTGTGCGTTGCGTGGAAGAAGATCGGGTGACGACGCCGACGAAACTTCGGATGGTGGCCAGCCCTGTCGCCGCCGACGTTGGTGCCTGCGCTGGTATTGTTGTGCACTGTAAGAGTTGAAGATGAAAATCGAAAAAACCTTTGAGCTTTTCTTTTGAAGAAGATGAAGGTAGATGTTCTAGGGTTTGGTCTGACCCAATGTTTAGTGGAAGAGGGAAAATGAAAATTTGAGAAGTGAGGGTGGGGGGCTGAAAGAATGAAGTTTCGAGAAAAAATTTATGAGGGAAATGAGTAGATAATTTGGAAAAGTTTTTTTTTATAACTTTTATTTAAAAGTGACACTTAAAATTGTCGAATTTTACATGTTAAATATGACCATACGATCAAATGACTGTTAAAATCGTCAAATGTTACAAGTAAAATACGACAGTTCAAAAGTTGTTGTATTATTGTGTAAAACACGACGGTTTTAAATAACTGTTATATTAAAATCGTCACAATTTACACGATTTTTTGTAGTGTAGGAGAGATTGAAATTGGGATGTCCCTTCCCAAATATAAGATAGTCTAACTTTTAAATATTATTTATGATAGAATTATATTATACTTGATATTTGATAATAAAAAAAATTATAACCTTAAAGAGGTGTTTTACATATTTATAAACATTACAATTTTTACATCACATTTTACACATTGGACTTGTTTTACATCCCCAAATTTATTCACTTGAGTATTTTTGAATACACCAATTAGCCTATATGTCTCAGTTTCAAAACCAAGGCATATCAAAATGCGATGACAATTTTGTAAATATCTCAAACTTACAAGTCCCGTTTTCTAAATAACTCAAGCATATTACACTTTCTACTTCGATTTCAAGACCTAAAAGTTTGACAAATCATCAAAATTCCTCTTTTTTATTTTTTAATTATTTTATCAAGAAGAAGAGGTATTTGTCTCAGTTGCTAAATAACAGAGACCTGAAGAGGGGGAATATGCTTCTATTATTAATAATAATTGAGGCAAAGATGCAAATATGTTTAAGTTATTAATAATAATCGAGGCCGAAAAGTCTACCTAGGACTTAATTTGGGGAAAATATCACAATGGCTTCATTTCGTTTTCTTCTTCGACGATTGTAGTTCTTCTATGATCGCCCCTTCGTCGACAACTCCCTTCTTCTCACGATTTCATCTTCTTCTTCTCATTTCTTCTTCTTTTCATCTTTGCTTTGATTCTTCATCTTCTTTGAATCTAAATCCATCGATGTTGTCGTCCAAGTTTGCGAATTTGGTGTCACCGCTGTTGTCTACAGTTTTCTTGTTTCCATTACATGTTGTCGTCATCCAAGTCCAACTGTCTCCATCGTCAACCTCCCACTGGTGATTGGTTATTTGGTACTTTTTTTCGTTTATGCATTGTGGTCAGATATTGTAATGTTTGTGGTTTTGTTTGCTTCAATTGTTGTCTATGTATGAATTGCATTGATGGAAAATGGATTCTATTTTTTTGTGCACTGTTGGGTTTTGTTAGGGTATGAATATGTGCTTTGTTGATGCCTCTGTTTTTCTTGGATTTAAGAAGATGAAAATGAATTTCATGATGGGTGTTAAGGCATAAGATGAAGGTGATGGAGTAGGGAATGGTTCTCTATTGGGTTTATTAGACAAGATCATAAACTAGACGAAATGAAAGAAATTCAAAAATACAGTAAATAAGATATGAAAGGGATTGATGCTAAACTAGTTGTGAGATGGGTGAATAAAAGAATGTATGAATAAAAACATTTTTTAACAAATATCTAAAGAGAGATAATTTCTTTTACATAAGTTTTTATAAACAATTAGGTTTTTGAAGAAGTTGATGCAATAAAACATCAAAAGTACTTTTTTTTCTGCCATTGTAGTTTAGGTACTGTTGCATTGAGGTGTGATTGCTTAACTTTCCAAAATGTGTTCAGACTACATCTTCATTGTTGGTGATGTCCCATGCTTATTATTATCTTCTAACATTTATTTTTAATATGAGCCTATTTTTTGTTGTCATTTATTTGTATGTTAGATATGTTTTTAATTATATGTTTAAATATATCGCGTTATCCTTAGTTTCCCGTTTGAGATTGAACATGAAAATTATTTATTGTCTCTTAATTTTCTTTTGAAGAAATTGTATTTTCTAAAAAATAATTTAAAAGGATACAATACTAATAATTTAAATGTATTTAATCTTGATTTGTCCAATTGAACAGTTTAAGAAGATTAATCATTTTTAAGTAGTTTATTAGTGCATATAATATATATATATATATATATATATATATATATATATATATATATATATATATATATATATATATATATATATTAATATACATATCTTAAAATTCATGAATATTTGTCAACTGTGTTTTGTATTGATCTTCGAGTGCATATTTGGTTGTGGTTGATAATCACTTTCATTTTGTGCAACCTGAAGATGAATGTGAAATGCTGGCAAAATTTCATGAAATTTAAGACATGTTTAAAATTGATATGTACCAATAAGCTAAAAAAATTGAATCCTCTTCAATGGGATAGGATCACACCTTGAATACAAAAGCAAAGTGATCCTTCATTTAAAGATTACTGAAATTGTTCACGCAATTTCAATATATGTATACACACACATGTATAGGTCGAGATTGGTTTAATTCACCATGCATCAATGATGAGTATGAGAAAGGAGTAGAAGAATTCATAAAATTTGTGCAACGTAATAAGGGTATAAGTGATGATAAAGTGAAGTTTAGATGTCCTTGTGTCAATTGTTTGAATGGGAAAAAGTTGAATGTAACCAAAGTTAGGGAATATCGTATTTGTTGTTTCCTTTGAAGTTATACAACATGGACATGGCATGGTGGATTAATAGACTTCCCAATTGTTTCCCGAACTAAACATGTTGTTGATTGCACAATGAAGATCAACTAGAAGAAGAAAAATTAGAAGACATGATCTATGATGTTGGTGTAGAAGGTTTTGCACAAGCGGATGTGTATGAGACAATGTCTACTAATGCAGAGACTCTGTTGTATGTTGGTTCAACTAAGTTCACACAATTGTCATTGGTGTTAGAACTTATGAATTTGAAAGCGACCAACGGGTGGACAGATAAGAGTTTCATAGAATTATTAGTGTTGTTGAATGAAATCCTTCAAGATGGAAATGCACTACCCACTCGAACTATAATGCCAAAAGAATTATTTGTCCGATGGGTATGGAGTATAAAAGGATAAATTGATGTCCTAATGATTGCATATTATATAGGAAAGAATTCGAAGGTTTGAAAAAAATATTTGAGGTGTGAGTTATCATGGTACAAGTAGAAAATCGACAGTGAAGATAGAGGTTAGATAGAAAAGGATGGGCCCGCTTTGAAATTATTTTTGTACCTTCCAATTATGCCTAGACTTAAGCATTTGTTTGCAAATCCAAAAGACGCTAAAAGGCTTAGATGGAATGCAAATGATAGAAGATGTGACAGGCTGCTTTGTCATCTAGTTAATTAAATGCAATAGAAAAATATTGATAATTAATTCTCCCAATTATGTGAAGAATGTAGAGATCTTCATTTGGGTTTAGCTACTGATGGAATGAATCCATTTGGTGTCAAATGTTTAGTATCTTAATGCAACAATTGTTACTGGTGACTATTCGTGAAATTTTACAAAAAAGTGTAAGACAAACTATAACCCGTTTGTGTTTAGTTTTCTCTTTAATTTTTAGTAAATTCATTGAGCCCATAAAGTTAGATGAACTTCAAGGCGAGATTGTTATCATCTTGTGTTAGTTAGAGATGTTTTTCCCTTCATCCTTTTCTTGACATTAGGGTACATTTGGTTGTTCATTTGGTAAGAAAAATGATGTTTTGTGGACTAGTATAGCTATGATGGATGTATCATGTTGAACATTATATGAAGATTTTGAAAGGGTATGTGGAAAATCAATATCGTCCAGAATCTTCAATGATTAAAAGGTATATTGTTGAAGAGAGTATTGAGTTTTTTCAGATTACATGACAAAAGTAAATCTAATTGGAGTTCCTCGTAGATCATGGTCGGACAAGTGTTCTACAAGTAAGATCATTCGAGGTGCGAATATGGTTAGCAAAGATCGTGAAGAACTTTTGCAAGCATATATATACATATTAAAAAAAATCTAATGAGGTGATCCCTTACTTATCTGCACACAAAGCCATTGTGAAGGAGAATAATTCGAGACATTTAGAGAAATGGAAACTGATGGAGCATAATAGAAGATTCATCCCTTGATTTAAATATGAGGTTTTTAAAGATTTTCAATCTTTTGACACTCTTATTTGGCTAGAAAATGGTTTGAAGTTTGATGTTGTATGTTGTACAAGTTACAAAATTAATAATTTCGCATTCTATACGAAGTCTTTGAATGATAAAAGCACGGTAAAAAATAATGGAGTAAGCCTATAAGCTGAGTTGCTACAATTTTCCATATCTAAAGATAAAAATCATGTATTTGGATCAATGACATACTGTAGTATAATAGAAGATATATGGGACGTTGATTATACCATGTTTATTGTTCCAGTGTTCAAATTTAAGTGTGTTGATAATAAGAGTAGTGCCAAATAGATAAATCATGTATGATTCTAGTTGATTTTTATGTAAAAGATCTTGCGTTTGGACATTGGTATGTCGCGCTTCAACGCAAAAAATAAATCGATGTTAATGAAGAGAATTTGAGTAATTTTCATATTGCTACCCATCCATTTCAAACAACGATAAATTTTGATGAAGATCCTATAATTGACGATGTCCATGCAATTCGGGAAGATCACGATGAGATAATATACATATGACAAATCCATAACTTTATGTATGCATTTCGTATTCTTGTACAAATTGACATGCTTTTGCTAAATAATCTTTTATATGTTATTTTATATGTTTGTTATTAATATTTTGTGCTTTTTTCTTTTAACATATATATATATATATATATATATAGCATTTGGAGGCCAATCCAATCTTCACATCTCAAAAACCACGAATTTCATTTTTTCACAAAACTCCCCAACAAGCCATCTAGCTATGCCGTGCCACACCGCCAAACTTGGCCATGTGCAAAACCCACCAAACTCAAAACTTTTGTGCACCAAGACTTTCATGGTATTCATATGGGGGCATTTGGAGGCCAATCAAACCTTCACATCTCAGAAACCACGAATTTCATTTTTTCACAAAACTCCCCAACAAGCCATCTAGCTAAGCCGTGCCATATATATATATATATATATATATATATATATATATATATAGCTGACCCTATAATTCATGATGAGGGACCCACTAAGAGCCCCACTAAAGGAGACATTAGATTGAGACAACTCTTAATGAGACGAGCTAGTGGTGAGAGGACACATGTCATTATTGAAAGAGCTGTCAAAATGGATAATCCGACTCAACCCAGCTCGACCCACCACGGGTTGATCACTTAGTGAGCTAACCCAACCCGACTCACTTATTAGCGAGCAAAAAAAAATCGAACCTGCCCGGCCCACCACGGGTTAATGGGTTAAACGAGTTGGCTCACATACTCACTTAATTAAAAAATATATAATTTTTTTTCAGTCAAAACTAAACCATATTTCTAATTAAAATCTATACAAACTTCAATACAATCTAAATACAAACCAAAATCACAAAAATACAAATTATCTATGTGTTGGCTAAAAAAAACAATCTAACTTTATTGAAACATAATATGGCAGGATTTATTGGTAAATTAATTAATATTATTGAATGTATAGTTTATTATATTGATAATTTACTAAATAGTATTGATGTGCATTTTCTTTATTGCAGATGATATTTGAAATTCCAAATGTGGCAACGCTTAAAAATAAATTTTTATCATTAATCGTCGAGAAATTTTGTAATTTTAAGACAAACATGACGTCTAAAATATATTTTTGGAGCTAAAAAGAAGGAAAATCCATGTGCCAAATACAAGGCAATTGATGAAGAGGAAAAAAGCATAATATGTTTAACTATTGATTTGTAAATCCGAGGGATGGAAGGTTATTTTACTTGAAATCATTCATTTTTACATACTTAATTGTTTAACTAATGCATAATATGAATTTTATGTGTTATAGGAAAAGAGGACAAAAGCCCAAGGGATAAGTGCTCAAAATAAAAACCCAAACTTATTGTCTTGTAATGGGTATAGAAAATTTGCAGAGAAGATATTGATGGAAAAAGTAAAATCTCGGCCTCCACCTTATGAGGGTGAATGTCCAAAGCCTCCTTCACCACCATCCTGTGATGAAAAGTGGAAGTTAGCTCATCTAGGATCATTAGGCTTCTACACTTCTGACACCGCACAAGAGATCTCTCAAAAAATTGTATTTAGTAACTTTTCTTTAATTGCAAAACTCCTTAGTTGAGCATAGCTCTCAAGGTACTTTCACTCTTGAAGGTCGTCATGACATTCTTGCTACTTCTATTGGACAACTTAAGCACCCTGGACATGTGCTCCTTCGGATTGTCAGCCATAAAGGGAATAAATCAATTCCTAAGAAAAACACATTATATTATATGGGAGAGTAAACTTCCATTGAAAACATCTTATATTTATATTTATATGGTAGTACATTGTGAAACTAAAAGAAATAAAATAGAAAAAAATGAAATATAAGAAATTGAATTTAATTTGAATATTCTATTCATATTAATATGATATGAATAAAATATTCAAATTAATAATATAGAATGTTTATTTGTACCTCTATATAGATAACTTTTTTATTTTATTAATAGGAACTTTTTTTTTTAAAATAGTAAATCAAAATATTCGATTTTAGGAGAATTTCAATTCAATTATATAGATATATAGAAAAAAAATCATTTGGGAGACAATGATTTATTTGGGAGACAATAGACAATAATAAAAATGGTTTATTGATAAAAATGAATAGTAATATAAAATATTTTATTTAGGAGACAATAGACAATATCTATTTTATAAATTTCTTTTTAATTATCCCTAATAGAATATTAGTCCAATCTCGTCATGCACCAATATTTTGGTGGCTCCTTTCATCACTTTTCATACACATACAATGTTGAGTATGAAGAAAGGCTAACACAACAAATTACTAAGAAGGTCATTGAGGAAGTAATTGAAAGGGTGACACACTAGTTCCAAGAGCAATTTAATTGTTATGTGATCCGTCCACAATTATCTTTTCCACCAAAAGCATTTGTGCTTCACACTGGTAAAATTAACAACCTTTTTGTATAACTTATGAATTGAATAATATTATTTATATTCTTTAATAACATTGACTCTGATAGGTAGAAGTGGAAATGAGAGTTGTTAAGCTCCAACTATAATGACATGGACAACGCTCATCAATGTAAGCTATATGTTTTTAGATGATAGAGGAAGGACACTAGTGGCCTGAGGAAAAATATTTTTGAGGCAGCCACAATTATTCATGGTATGGACCTATCAGACAATGAGGTTAAGGTTACGGTAGAGGAAGTTCTCGTACTAGAGGCTTTAGTTCTTATGCCAATAAATGAGGTATATATTGTGGCACACACATTTCAATCTTTCCTCGCTTGGCGTAGAGATTTGGTCAATTTTATTTCTGACCCCCTGGTATGGACTTCGAAACCCATCATATACTAAAATTTTAAGTTTACACGTTATTTATTTCATAATTAAATTTTATTCCATGTAACAACAATTGCATCGACAAGAAAGTCCTAAACCCAAGAACATTCCTATATCTTTCGACGATCCTTTTGGTGCATTACAACAACTTGTTGACATCATAAGCGATAAGCGATGACAGTTCAATGGGATTATAATGTATTTGGGAGAGACATTGACATCCCAATGTACTTGCATAGGCAAGATTTCTTAGAGCTTCTATCGGGGACAAAAGAACAAAATATTACCCTTATTCAGTTATGGATGATGTAAGTCTTTGAACCATTGTTTATATTTAATTGATTTATCTAGTTACTTATATCAAATAAATGTTCTGTTTAGGTATATGTATGTTTTCACTATAGGATTGAATGATATATATATATATATATATATATATATATATATATATATATATATATATATATATGGGTTCATAGACCTTAACTCATTCATGAAGGCAATAAGTTTGGTGACATTCAAGCATACGTCACCAAATGCTTTGAATGGGGAAGGAAATATATTTATCTCTTATATTGTTGCATAAATGTACTTTGTTAACTTGTCAATATAATCCATCATTTTATGGTATAACAACAATTTTATTTTCAATGTCAAGCATCATCGACAACTACTTATGGTTTTCCTGAAGGATAACATTGTTGTGTACTTTTGCTCCTTGCACAATCCTCTCCCCAACTATCTCACACAAGTAATAGAATGGTAAGAACATATATATGTTATTTCCATTATTATATAAGTGTAATAAACAAATTGGCTCATATGAGTGTGATTACTATGTAATGCAATGGATGACAACCATTCTTCGTGCTCGTATTGCAAATAATTGGGAACTGGTAATATTTGCATTGAATGAAATACTTATCTGCAAAACTTTATCTTTTTATATACTAATTGAAATTATTGTCTTGTGTGCATAAATTCCATACTCATTCACCAATCCTGGTTAAGCCCATTAAGTATTTAAGGATTGGTTTGGTAAAATACACTGTACAAATGTACAATAGTATTTACAACATTAATTTGTTGTAAGGATAGGTACTTATTGTAATGATAGCATCACGTATTTAGAACGATAGTATTCTAGCTTATTTTGGTTTTTTAAACACATTGTTTTGTTTCTAGGTTGGTTTTTTGGTACTATGTAAGTTTAATATGTAGGAAGAAACAAAAAGAAACAATACATTTTAAAAAACTCCTACTTTGTACCTCAGTTGGGGTAAAAACCAAAACATAAAAGGGGTATTAAGCCTCTATTTTTGTGTTAATTGAAGCTTAATACACTTCTTAATTAAAATTATATTTAATTTTTAAGGACATTAGACTTCGATTATTACCAAAACCAATGCCTAATACTCTTTTCATCCTTTGATTTAGACACAAACCAAGGCATAAAAGAAATTAAAATTAAATAAAAATTTAAATTAGAAAGGGTATTAGGCTTAAGTTGTCTATCAACTAAAGCAGAATGTATAGTTATGTGCTTCAGTTGTCTGAATAACCGAAGCAAAAATCCTTAATATTAAATGAAATATTTAAATCAAAATGGGTGTTAGGCTTCAATTTGTTTTGAACGAAGCATGATGTTGATCTTTATGCTTTAGTTCATAACCGAGGGCAAAAGGCCACCCTCTTTTACCACTTCTTAATATACTTCAAATCAGTAACTAAAGCCCAAGACCAAAAATAACCACTGCCAAAACCCTTTCATGCACTAGTGATTTTAAATTTCTTCTTACTTAATACTTCTATTGATCTTCAAATTGCTGAAGGAAAAAGGTTTAGAAGAGGATTGGCATGGATAGTTGGTGAAAGGTAAAAGAGATCATTATTGGTCCCTCCATAAAGAGTGAGGCATCTGAGGTAGTCACAAACGTAAGTGTTGAGAAGTTTGTTCCTTGAAATATCATAGAATTATTAACAACATTACTCTGTCAGCTCGTTCCAAGAAAAGTGATGGTAATTTATGCTATGAAGGTATTTGAAACGTTTAATGCTTCGATCTTTAATATGAGATTTTCAAATGTTGTTTTTCATACACAAAAAAAGGGAAGTGAGACAAATATCGTAGAGATAAATTAAATAATTTAAAGCAAAAATAACATTTGCAAATGTAGTTTTTCCTTTTATTTTATTTTAATATATAAGACAAGTATAAATTATTTTTGTAGTGACTAGTCGCGATAAATAACTTTTACCATGGTCAACAAAATAACCCAAGAAGATGTCATCCTAATTAATATTTACTCATTTAAATCTCCAAAGTAACACCTCTAACTAGAAAATAATCTAAACATGAATGCGTATATTGAACAAAATAAATGATAGTTTATAATTTGGACAAAAACTGCTTCAAAACTTTCATAGATAATAACATGAACATAAATATTGCCTTACCCAATCATCGAATCTCCCAGACGGATACTCTGTAGTGTTGTGCGGTATGTCTTCATATCCAGCTACCGGATGGGACATTTGGGAGGTTACCTGCAGAAAGGACTCCGACAATCAAGTCAATGAGAGCTCTCTAAGTCAATATCCCAATTTTCAGTATTAATGAATTGCGTACCTTTAATTGTTAGGGTCCACCTATATTTATAAAATTATTAATCAAGTTTTACCTAGCTTTATGGGCTAGGCCTTCGTTTGTAATCTTTTTAGAGTAAGCGGCTTTTACTCGTATGTAATATGTTTGGCCATTATGCAGTTGACAAATGATTCATTCAAAGCAAGACTATAGGCTGACGGCTAAGACCAGGTATTTGCTTATATCAGTCTTATCCATTAGGTAATTCTCTAATCGATTATCATTTTCCGATTATGGCACATTTGCTTCTGAACACTACATAATTCATTATATAAGTCATATGCTAGTACTGTAATCCTTAATTGATTGTATGCACTCTGATGTCTTCATACTTTGCACTCTGATACTGCACTACTTAATTGCTCATATGATTTATGCATATATGCACTCTGATTTTAACTTGTGTCATTGATTCCACCTACAACGTTGTTAATACTATCATACTTTGTATTGTTAATCTATGATGTTCCTGGTATGTGCTGGTTTGGTTGTGTTACACCCCTCTGCTCTTTTTGCTAATGTCCAAAGGGGGAGAAAGGTTGTTTGTCTTATTTTTATGTTGCAGGACCCAATTGGCCATCATAAAAAAGGTGGAGATTGTTGAGAGGGGGGCTTGCTCAATTCCAACGAAGATGCTTTTGTTGATGTCCAAAGCTATACAAACAATGTGCATCACTATTTTAGGCTTAGTCCTATATTTATCTTTTGTATTAGGTGTTATCTGTGATTAAATGTAAACCAAGCTTGAACTGAATTAAATCAGCTATCAAACTTTTGAATGTGTCAAAAGTAGAACTCGTAAATGGATTAAATACTTAACTAATAGATTATATGAGGGCATTGCACTAATGCAGTGAAAATACACCCATGATAATCTATTAGGTAAATTCCTAATCCATTAATTACAGTACTAGAACTCTAATATAAAAATAGTTTTGAAATCAATTTTAAAATAGAGAGAAATAATTGAATTACTGAGAAATGAACTGAGATATTTCTTTTTTGGGATCAAGATTCACAGAGTTCTTGTGCTTTCTTGGGAGATCATTCAATTAGACATTCAAGAATATTGATGGTGGATTCAACCTTGATGGGTCAAGCATGGATCTAGGATCAAGTGATAAATCTGCACATCCACTAGGTGTATTCGTTCCTTGTTTCTTTCTTATTATATTTCTGTTTACAGTTGATTCACTGTGTGAAGTGAAGGTCTTGCTGCAATTGTGTGAATGCATTGCATCTAGGGGGAGTTCTTAATTTGTTGATCAAGCTCCTTAATCTTTAGGGTCTTAAATTATATAGATGCTCTTGTAATTCTTGTAACTCTATTTATTTAATGGAATCCTCCTAAATGGGTTGCTTAGCAGAAGACTAGACGTAGATTCATCTTGAATCGAACCACTGTAAAAATTGTTGTGTTCTTTGTTTCTCTCATCTTTTATGCCTTTCCTAATTACTTTAATTAGTCCATTAATACAAAATTGAAAAATTAATTATTTAGGGTCATAAAGATTAAAGAAACTTTCAAGATTTATTTAAAATCAGTAAAAGCTTAAATAACCAATTCATCCCTTTCTTGGTTAGGTTATATTAGACAGATCATATATATATATATATATATATATATATATATATATATATATATATATATACATATATATATATAAATATATATATA
>Ga0214545_1010236_pt1 | contig 13743 bp, 7 predicted proteins | sample CNSS4metaG_FD_160064 | JGI IMG/M metagenome (GOLD analysis project Ga0214545, IMG submission 160064) | Root nodule microbial communities from cowpea collected in UCLA plant growth center, Los Angeles, California, USA - CNSS4 | ecosystem: Host-associated > Plants > Roots > Nodule | place: USA... | reverse complement strand
ACGAAGTTTAAGGAAAGTCAAAATGCAGTACATCAATAATGAATTCTACATCAGAAATTCCAAAAAATAACTAAGACGTTTGTAGCTGCTATCATGGCCTCCTCCTAATCTGTAATTTCATCATAAATTGCTGAGATGGTTCTTCTCGTGTTGGTAGTGGTGCTGTTTGACTCTCCAATTCATTCCTTGGTGATTGAGTTGTTTGAGTTTCAGCAGTTGGTACATTCTCAACAATTTTAGCAGTTGGTGCATTCTCAGTAGTTTGGGCATCTGGTGCAGTATCAGCAGGTGTTGCAGTCTGCTCATCCACAGGCTTATCTGGGCAATTGTTCCTGTTATGTTCAATCAGATGACATATGCTACATTTTTTTCTATGACCTCCTTTGTTGATTTGTATGTTATCCTTTCTCAACTCCCACTCTTCCAACCTTCTTTTTCTTTCTTTCTTGGGTCTTTCTGGTAAGATCATCATATGTGGTGGATGGACGTCAGGGTAAGGAGTTCTTTCCCATAAGACTTCACCATTGATTGGAAAGATGTGATAGATTGATATATTTCTTCGTAGATGGATCTCCTGAAGCAGATTGGTATGAAACCCTAAACCCACTTAACTCGTTGATGATGATTAACTAGAAAATTGAAATGAAGAGAGTAACTGCAATCCAATGATGAAATGACAAGTATTAGCTGCTTCCTCTGCAAATCCGAGCTCAAGAAAGGCGAAAATGAAGAAATTTCCCTAATTGCAAAATTTCCCCTAAATTGAAAAATTAACGTTAATTAGCCATATGTACAGTACACATAACACATCCTAATACAAACTGTGTCACCTGTACAATGCTCCGTTAATGATTTAAACGACGTTACAAAAAAGGATCAAATAAAACACGAATTGCGAAAATGATGACCATTTTAAACATTCAGTAAAAAATGAAGACCATTTTAAACATTCTGTCAAAATGAGGACCATCCGCAACAAACACTACGAAAATTAGGACCAAAAAGGTATTTTAACCTTTATTTATATCTTCATCAAACCTTAAACTCTAAATCTTTCTAAGTTTATTTATAAAAGCTATAATAATTGTTCACCTTACTTGTATTAATGTTAAGATTATAGCTAGTTTATTTATATAAATTTTTAATTTAAAATTCTTAAATATTTATTATTAATATAAAGATATTGACACAAATATATATATATATATATATATATATATATATATATATATATTTTCAAGATATAATAAATTCTTTGAAATAATACTTAGAAAAACAAAATTAATAAGTTTATTACATAAGACTAATATAATGTTAGATCGAAGTTTATCACTAAGTCATAAACTATGGTTATTAGTCAGGACATAACTCTTTTTATTTTAAAAGTGTAATAGTACAAACACTACGATTCGATTATGACTCGATACACTTGACCTCTGGCTCGGGACAATTAATGTCACATGCAACATATAAAACTCAAACAAGAAAAGAAGATATGAGAACTCGTGTGAAAGAAAACTTAAAAAACCTTTCATCAACATAAATCTGCCTTATAATAAAAAGGAAAAGTTGAACTTAGCTCTCTTGAAGTCATGTTAAATCACACTCCTCTAATTTTAAAATAGACATTCATGTTTTTAACAGAGTAATATATATTCATATCTTCTCTAATTTTTTTTAATGTAAATTAGCCTCCATATATATTTTAATTAAGTGAAGCTCATTTATTTTATTTTATTTTAAAATTTCAAATTAACTATAATTTAAATAAATAATTATAAAAATTAAAACTTTAATATTTATTTTTGTATTTTTAATGAGTACGTTATCTTTAAATAAAATAAGATTGACCAGTATCACTTAATTCAAAAAACAGAAAAGAAATTAATTTATTAAAGAAAAGATAAAATTCTATGAAAAAATTAAAATAAAATTTTATTTCATAAAAAAAATTAATGAGATGTGTGTCTATTTTAAAACAAGAGAAAGATGAAGTATGAGTATCATTTAACATAAAATCAGAAAATATGTGAAATCTTCCTAATAAAAGAAAAAAAAAAAGAAAACTAAGAATATAGGTGGATAAACTTCTTCCTTAGAAATTTTAAGAGAAAAAAAAATAGGAAGTACAAATTGAAACTAGTTTCTTCAAATTAATTTATGTATAAGCTAATTGGTAAAAGTTTTTAAATATGACTTATCTAAATTTTTTACACTTCGTATAAGTAAATTTTATAACTTGTAAAAATATTCGTTTTATTTTTCTCTTTAAGAACTTTTAGGTTAAAGTTTGTCAATGTGTAAGTCTAAACAACGAAGTAATAATAGCAAGTTAAATGAAACATAATTAAATAAAAATAGTATCCTTTTGAAATGTGAAACAAAATATACACTTTTCACTCTTACTTTCAGTTATTAAAGTATACATTTTGAAGACCAAGTTATGGTTTATGAATAAATATTTTTGTCCTGATTCTGCAAGTGCATGGACCTTCCCAGAATACTGTTACGAGAGAATGAAGTTCGGCATTTCAGCATTGAAATATGTATGAATAAGCTGATTCAATACATACACATCATTATCCAATCCATAGTCCTCAAGTGGGAGAAAAAGTGAACTATCACACCACTACTATAAATATCACCCCATATCTCTGCTTCCTATATCACAAACCATTCTATCATCATTTCTCCTTTCGATATGGAACTTAGTTTTAAGCACCAACTTGGCCTTCTTTCTGTTATGCTACTTCTACCTGCACTGTGTATATCACAGGACACTTTTACATGCTCCAGAGCAACATATTATGGCAGCCCTGATTGCTATGGGAATCCAAGTAACACCTTCTTCTACTTAGCTACCTCATTCCATCAACCACATTGGTTTGCATCTTTCAATAATCATCTTGCATGCTTTTCAATAATCATTAATTCATTATTATTTTCAGAGGGAGCTTGTGGCTTTGGTGAATATGGAAGAACGGTGAATGATGGAAGTGTGGCAGGAGTGTCAAGGCTATGGAGGAATGGAAGCGGTTGTGGAGCATGCTATCAGGTAATTTTCTTTCGCTTTTCAACAATCTTAACAGTTATTAGTAATAATAAAAAAAAAAGATTATTGATTTTTGTGCTAATGTAAAGAATGATGATTCAGGCCAGGTGCAAGATACCACAATATTGCGATGAAAATGGAGCATTCGTGGTGGCAACAGATTATGGTGAGGGAGACAGAACAGACTTCATCATGAGCCCACGCGCCTTCTCGAGATTGGGACGCAACGCAGATGCATCTGCAGAGTTGTTCAAATATGGTGTGGTGGATATTGAATACAGAAGGGTCCCGTGTAGTTATTCTGGCTACAATGTGGTGTTTAAGGTTCACGAACACAGCAGAAACCCTGACTACTTTGCTGTCGTGGTTCTCTATGTAGATGGAACATACGATGTCACTGCTGTCGAGTTGTTTCAGGTATATTTTGATCTCTAAGTACAACAATTTCTAAATAGAAAAGCTTTGTCTTTTCTGTACTAAAAAGCACAACTCTAAACTTGATCGATGAGATGATGCTAATTTTGCAGCAAGATTGCCAAGAATGGAAGCCATTGCGCAGGGCCTTTGGGGCAATGTTTGACTATAGCAACCCACCAAGTGGTGAAATGTACTTGAGGTTCCAAGTTAGTGGCAGTGCAGGGATTTATTGGGTTCAGTCCAGGAATGCTATCTCTAGTGATTGGACGGCCGGAGCAACATATGACACCATGGTGCAGCTTAATTAGGAACACAAAACCACTTCAAGATTCCAATTAGATAGGCTCTACTACTATTCAATTTGTTTCTGTTTAGTTACTGTCGTACTATATAAGAATGTTTGTGTCTACTGATGTATGTGTCTCTGCTCTTGGGGACTAAAATAAGTCGAATTCGTGTACTTTTCCATCTTAGATCACATGAATTTGGATAAAATAAATGTAGCATCTCCTTTCTCCTTTATTGCTATCTAATCTCTGATCTTTTATTTTCACTATTGGACCCTAATCACTGAGGTTTTAGGTGAAGGGAGATATACCGAGAAATTCAATATCAATGAGTCTTAAACAAGATCAAAATAACACTTTTCCAACTCAAAATTTTAAAAGTAAGTTTATTGTATTTTTATCAATCACTATACTTATTTTTATCTGGCATGAAACTTCAACTCAACTTAACCGATAAAAATGATGGCAAGAAGAACACGCAAATATTGGATATGTGCAAAAGATTGGGGGGTTATTTTGCGGGTAATGATTGCTTATTTACTTTGTGAATAAACTTGTACTTGCTTATTTGGATACGCCTCTGCTGCTTTATTTTGGATAGAATGTACCACTACAAAAAGAAAGTCAAAAACTAACGAATAGTCAATCGATTTGTGCCCACAGCTATACACGTATAAGCATCGTAAATATGATGTATTATGTAAACAGTAAGATATATATTGATTTTATACTATATCAACGGAATTTTTTTGGTTATAATGCCTCCCTGTATTATGGTTTGTATTGTTATGATAACTTAATAAAAGAGGGTTTTTAAACAATCTTTCCTAATGAACCACTATTTTTAGTCAATCATCTCTTAGACACCAATTTCATAAGTTATTATCATTTTTAAGTCACTATTCTAACTTGTTTTTTCTTGTAGTGTCAGGCATGTTAAAAAAATTCATATCCATAAGTATCCACAAATAAAAACTCGTAACGGGTAAGAAATAGATATTGCAAATAGATACTCGCAGGTAATGGGTACGAATATTTTTAATACCTGCATGTTAATGTACAAGAAATCAACTTATTATCTATGCCAATTTTTCGTAGGTAATGTTTTCTTTTCGTAGGTAATGCGATGTTATCTACGAATTACCTACGAAGCAAATTTCGTAGGTATTGAACTGGTAGGTAACTTTATTTACAAAAGGAAGACGTAGATAATTATCTACGAATAACCTACGAACATGATTATCTACGAAAATAATTGTGGATAATTTACAACTACAATTATCTATGAAATATTTCGTAGGTATCTTATCTACGAAAATTGTCGTGAGTAATTTATCTGCGACATTTTGCGTATATAATTTACCTATGAAAATCTTCGTAGAAAAACTATCGTAGGTAATTATTTCCAACATTCTGCATATGTAAATTACCTACGAAGATCTTCGTAGGTATCTTCGTAGGTAATTATCTACGACAACCTTCACAGGTAATTTACATACGAAGCTTTTCGTAGGTAACATTATAATATAAAAAATATATAAAAAATATAAAATAATTTTAATTTCTAAAAATTATCATTAAATATTTTAACATATATTGATTGATGTAAGGACTTACGTCTAAACTCTACGTGTAAACAATGCAGTAGACAATTTTGTCTACTTAATTATAGCTCATAAAAGATTCTAGAATTAGAAAATATAGTAGTTTTATATATCATAGACAAGAGAAGTGATGTCTAAACATAAAAGTTGGCCTCCAGCTGTAGATCCAACAAACATCCCAACATTCAAATAACACCTTCAAATATAACAACATAGTTTTCCAAAGGTTTAGCACCCGAGGCGAGTACGGGTATCATAGTATCCGTATCCGTGGATACCCATACCCGATATACTCTAATTTAAATTTAAGAAAATAAAAAAACATGATTAAAATATTAACATATTGATTTTGAATGAGTTATTTTTTTATCAATTAATTTAAAAAAAATCATTTCTTTGTAAATTGTCATTTAACACTATTTAAATGAGTTATTTGGACTTTATTTAAAATTTATGAATGTTATATATTGTATTTTATTTGAATTTACGATTAAGATATATTATTAAATATTTTTTTTTTAAAATACCTACGGGTACATGTGGATATTAAAAAATTATGTGGGTACCTACATAATGGATACCTGACGAATATAAATATAGGTACAAGGATATTTATCCGACAGGTAGGGTATGAGGGAACTACTATCTATACCCTACCCATCTCGTTAACATCCATAATAATAAATCTCCAATGTTATCGATCACAGAAGAGCTATAGATATCCATTCTTGCCTACCCAAATTAAATTAAGAAAGTTTAGTAACATGTTTATTGGTGAACAAATCGAGAGAAGGAAAAAAAATGGTAGATAAGAAGAACAAGGAAAGTTAGAGTTTATTATGCAAGACTTATAACAACTGATCGGTTATAATAACAAATAGAAAATAGTAAAAGAAATTCAAATGAGGCTGATCAAGGTCACACTAATATACAAAAGGTCTTTTACTTTACTAAATTCACGTCTGATCTATAAAAATTAAACGTAAAAATCGATCAGTTTTGTGAATAATTTTATTTTTATGTATTTTTCATGATTTTTTATTTTAAAAGAGTTTATAAAAGACTAAAATACCAATTATTTTATAAAAAAAGTGTTAATATACTTTTAAAATTATTATAACCTATGTAGATTTAAAATTTTTTTATAAAAAATTATTTTCCTCAAACTTTTTGTTCTGTTCTTCATTTCTGAGTAGAGATGTCAAAATAGGTTTCAACCTGTGAGTCAACTCGGCTCACCACGGGTTCGAGCCGGGTTGGGTTGAGAAAAATTCAACTTTTTCAAAAGTGGGTTGAACTCAACTCAGCTCACTTAACCCACGGGTTAAACGGGTTCGAGCCGGGTTGAAGGTGGGTTGGCCCACTTAACCCACCAACATTTTTTTACAATTTTTTTAATTTTTTTTTAATTTTCTTTTATTTTTTTTTTAATTTTTTTTAAATAATTATTTACTACTCCTATTATATTTGTTCACAATTTCATATTTTTAAATGTTAGAATGTTGCTTAATTATATTTGAATTATTTGAATATTTAATTAATTTGATTGTCAAGTTATATATATGTTACTTTAATCTTTAACTATAATCTTTATAGTAAATTACTCAAGTAACCGTCTTATAAACAATTTTTTTCTAAATTAGCATGAAAAAAATGTATAGTTTTTTTTTATTTATATTTTGTTGAATAGCATGACAGAAAATTTGTAATATTAGTCATGCTTTCTTAGACTAATGGATACTTTCTTGGAAATAATTCTTCATATATTGGTGGTAAGCATGATCAAAACATTGGTTCTTGATTTTACTATGATTGTCATCTCATGGGTTACTTAAAAAATTATTTAAATATTTGAATACTACAAAAAATAAATAAATATTTTTTTTAGGTGGGTTGGTGAGCCAACCCACTTAACTCACCAACCCGTGGTGGGTTGAGCTGGGTTACAAAATTTCTGACTCACCAGAAAGTGAGTCGGGTTGGGTTCGCTCATTTTGAACCCGGCTCGTGGTGAGCCAACCCGTGTGAGCCGGATTGGCTCATTTTGACATGTCTATTTCTGAGATATATCTTTATTATACTTCCTCTTTGCCATCAAATTTGAATTGTTTATACCTATACAAAAAAGACACTAGTCTTTCACATTAAAGCTTGAACTTACTCTATATTAATTAAACAAATAAATTTTGTAGGTATTTCTCAAATGCATCCACACCCAATCTTTGGCTCAAACAATAAAATGATTGCCACATTAGCATATCTCATAACAACATTGCCACAACATGATTTTAATAATATCATAAAAAACAATAAAATGTTATATTATAAAAAGAGGATATTAAAAAAATTAGGGACTAAAATGTTGCATTCTATATCAGGTATCTTTTATACCTTTTCATTTTAACCAAGTCAATATTAGCCTGCGATAAAAAAAAAATGTTCATGTTGTACCTTTGCACCTTATAATATGTTCGAGTGACACCTGTGCCACGTCACAAAATTCGCTTCATCCAGTGCATATTCATGTAAAAAATAACCTTTTAGTACTAACAAATGATTTTCTTTTTTGTTATTATTAAATTTGTTAAAATGTCTCTTCCACTAATTTCTCTAAACATTATTCTGTACCAATCTTACTGCAACACCCATAACCTCGACAGTTAATTTCAAAAAGATCCAATTAAAAATAAATACAAATTCAAAAATATAATTAAAAACTCTCAAATAGTTTAAAATCTATGAAAAAATTTACAACGACTAACAGAAACAACTGCAATTATTAATCATAATAATAATAATAGATACTTGCCTTACACGTTAACATTGTCATAACCGACTAATTCTTCATACAATGAGATTTTCTATTTGACCTGATCCAGCACCATGCAATTACGATTTGATCGTTGGAACAAAAGAATAAATCTGTGGGTTCATTATAACAAAGTAAACTTGCACGTTATACATTTAAACATTTTCTTGGCAGTAGACCTTTAGTCATGAACAAACCCTAGTTGTATAGAAAAGAAATAATCAACCTAGTTGCGTGTGCGTCCTTTCATTATTATCTATTTATATTATAGCATTTAAACTATAATTTTATTATTTCATGCTTTTTTTATTTAGATTTTGTGTAGATGTAAAAAATATATGACTCTGCACCAAACAAGGAATACAAAGATTTAGTAGACTAATTACAATTAAGTTAAGTTATAATAGATATAAGTAAATGGCTTTTACGTACTATATCGCCCATGTAACATAAAAGAAAATTTTGGCTTTAGAAAAATATAAACATTTATCCTTTGTTCCAAGGGTGTGTATCCTTCAATTTAGTTTCTTATGGGGTTACATATAGTTTTTTTTTTAAAAAAAAAAAAAAAAGATAGCGGGAAGGATAGGGTGGAGGAGGGAAAAGCCTTCGGAATGAGCTAAATTTGAATCTGTATCTGTATGGTGGAGAGACTTAAAAAGCATATGTATCACAAAAAATGAAGATAATTGATTTTGGAAAATTGGTTATGGGAGTAGTAAAACTTTTGGCATGACAAACGACTAAACGAGCAATGTTTAGCGTTGACATCAGTGGCAAATTTTGATCAACATGATTGGAGAAACCAAAATAATACACTAAAAATTTATATATTTAATTATTGTTACTAATACAATGAAAAATAAATATATAATTTAGTATAACGAGAACTAAAATAGAAATCACACGAGTTTTCATTGTATTGTTATAGTTTATAATGTTATTAATATATATAGATTGATTCAACAAGTCTTCACAAACTTACTTTCATTACATTGTTATGCGGTGAGCAAGAACTATCTTCAATGTAGTTGAGAAATGCACATTTTCTTCCTGCATTAACCTATTTTCATGATCTAAAACCTTTTTAATAAACACATCTGACCTAGGATGATAGCTTTGAACTAAATAGATAACATGTCAAACAATAAACTCCAACATTAGTCGTGGAATACTCTAGCTAAGAAGAAAATTTTTTAAACCAATTAGATTGAAATCTCCTTGGATGTTTTTCCTTTAAGGATAGTTTTCAAGTTGCATTTGATATGAACCTCATTTTAAATAAGTTCTTCTAATTTCATCTCTTTGGCTCATTGGATGTTCCCGTATTTGACAAAGTTTTGTTATGGATCACATTCCAAAGAATTAATATGAAACTCCTTACCTATAATTCTTTAAACCTTAAGAAAGGGCTCCTCTAATTGAAGAATTGGATCATTAGTATCATGTTTCAGAATATCTGAAAAGGTTGAATTTGTCCTGTATTCATCTTCACATGTAACTTCCTTTTATCACTTTTAAAAAATGAATCTATTCTTTTATTCTTCATCAATATACCTATTAAAAAATAAGACTAAAATATAATTTATCATAATCTAATAAAAAATTGAAAGACATAAAAATTAAATGAAAAATCAATGATAATCAAACCACAATTAAAATCCACTTATAGAAAAACACACAATACATGTACAATACATTTTTTTCTATGTTCATAAAATAAAAAATTAATATATAAGATCCTCAAAAAATAAATTAATAAATTAATATTTTACTTTCAAATCAGACAAAAATAATTACCTTATTTTTTGTCTTCAAAAATAAAAGAGAACACGTGAAAAATGAGAGAGAAAAAATATTTTTTTCAAAAACAATTATTAACATTAAATGTTATATTTTATTAAAAAATATAAAAATATTTAATTTAATTATTATTAATTTTTAATATATTACCTATAACTTAAAAAAAAAAATTCAAAATTTTGGGGGCATGCCCCTGGTCTCCAGTACGATCCGCCACTGGTTGGCATAGACCATTTCTCAACTTAGACCAAACGAATGATACAATTAATAATATGGGCTCATGGAAGTAAAATACATAGGTATGATTATGAAGTTTGTAATAACAATACAAATGTCTAGGTGATCAGTCTATATGAATTCTTATACTGAAGATCTTTAATTTAAAATTAAATATTAATTCAAACACTAATTCATTGATAGTTAAAATCTTCTTAATTAATATTAAAGGCCGATTTAGAAAATTCACAAATCAATTATATTTCTTTTTATAACATGGAATTAAATATCAATACTTTTTAGTTTATAAATTTGTGTCTAAATAAGTTATTATAACAACTAATTATGATATCTAAAATTAGAGTTATTTAATAATTTTCTTCTAACCCGTGATGAAGATAAAAAAAATTTAAAATTATCTATATTCGTAAGAACAAAAGAAGTCAAAAAATCATATTATAATATGTTAATCACTTTGAAATCTTACAATCATGATTTTGAAATAATAAACTATAACGGGTCTGATGTGATGTATATAAACATATATAAAATAGTAAGATAATGATATTTTAATCTAACTTTTTTATTCACTTTTAACATATTACTTTAATCACTTTTAATCACATCACACCACTAAAGATATTATCTTATCTATATACATAAAACTCTTGTAGTTACTTCACACTTAAATAAAATGCCCCATGGCTTGGTTAATAAATTTAATTTTTAAGCTTGATTTTATTTTTAAATTACCTTTAAAATTATTAAAATTCATCATATCACTTCTCTCACAAAGTTATTGAATTGGGTTGAAAAGGGAGAGAGAATAAGTAAGGTGGTAAAATATGGATTTTTTATAATGATATAATTTTCATAAATTATCAAAATGGACAATTGTTAAAAATTTTACATATATGAACAAGTTGTGCTTGCATTACACAATTTTATTATGAAAAAATCGTGTCTGCATGACACAACTTTGAACTTTTAAAAGTAAAGTCATGTTGATCACACAATTTTTGATAGGAAGAGAAGTCATGTGGGTAAAATATGACTTATGATTAATTTTGTTTTAATTAGAATTGAAGTTGTGTAGGGTTGGCACGATTTCGGTGTATCCTAATTAGAGATGGTCCTTTTAAGGGATCGAGGGGAGTCACGACTCTCCCAATATTTTTTTTATAAATTTATATATATTTTAAAAATATATTTATATATTATTATTTATGTTAATTTAGTTTAAAAAAGTTTTTTCAAAATCTGAAAGCTATGTTTTTTTCCTTTCTTGTTCTCTTTTATTTGGTTTCTCTTTTATCTTTACCCCTCTTTCTCATATCTTCTTTCTATCTCAATTTTTACCTTTAATCTTTCATTATTTTCAAAATCAAATTGCACCAAGACGAAATTAAGGACTTATAAGGAACATTTTGGACTGAACAGTCTCTTCTTTTGAGTAGGTTGATTTTTTACTTTTTTTTTCGAAACAATATGTTTTCCTCTTGTATGTGACTTTTCTACATTATAGGCAGATCTCTATTTGCTACACATAATGAAATCATGATCTAATTATTGATCGAACTCTTCTTTGTGTTCTTAGTGTAGAGGGAATTATTTTAGGCTTTAAAGTTGTGTAAGGGAGGAGTTTGTGTAAGGGAAGAGCAATATTTGGAATCTATTTAAGGTAAGAGAAACTAATCATTTAGAAGTTGTTAATTTTCTTAAAATATTGAGTTTTGGTCTTGAGATTTAGGTTGGGGTATTCATAATTTTTTCTTTCCTAAATAGGTGAGAGGTGACAAATTCATATTAGAAAATTTACGATAAAGAGTAAAAAATTAATTTTTTTTTTGGGTTAAATATGTTTTTGGTCCTTGAACTTTCAGTGAATTTTTGAATTAGTCTATATCGAAACTTTAGATCAATTTAGTCCTTCATCTTTCGAAATACGTGGATTTAGTCCTTTTAATCATATTTTATTAAGTTTATTTGATGTTTCGTACGCATTTCAAGATTGTTTTTGAGTTGTTTATACTATTTGACACATTTTTGCTTTAATGTTAAGTCAAATAGTATTATGAAACGTGCTTGAAATGTCAAATAAACTTTACAAAATTTGATTAAAAGGACTAAATCCATGTATTTCGAAAGATTAAGGACCAAATTGGTCCAAAGTTTCGAAATGGACTAGTTCTAAAATTTACTGAAAGTTAAGGGACTAAAAACATATGTAACCCTGTTTTTTTTCAAGAGGAAGACTTGTGATGAAGATGAAAAAAATGTATCAACGGCAGCTAAACTTAAGAAACTTCATGAGAATTAAAGAATTGAAAAAAATGAGAAAAACTCTCTAAAGTTCCTAGATTTACATATAATGAATTTGAAAAATTTTTAGAACGTGATTCGTGATTTGGGAAAGCGTCCTCAAATGTGGCAATACCCACCAAATCAAATTGACGAGATACGAAAGACTTATTATAAATGGGGTTCATATCATGACTCTTCAAGTTTCTATAACTACAACATAAAGATATTTTTCTATAATAAAACTAATCAAGAACGGGTTGAGAAATAGATGGAAGCTAAATTCTTAACAAGTAGTATGATAGTATATATTGAAAGGGACATTGCAACAAACTTTAGTTATGATTCAATTACCGAAGATTTTAAGTCATTGAAATAGTGTAGAGCAACACTATGACTAAATGTGATTTTTTTTTCTTTTTTTAATAATTATTGTCGATGATAAACTTTATGTTTGACTTTCATATATATTATTGTCATATTTTGTTAGATTCTACTATCATGTGTGTTTGCTTTGAATAGAGAAAATGATGAGAACAAATAAAAATTATTTTTTAATTAAAAAAAATAATTTATAAATAAAAAATATAAGTTGGACCCTTAAATTTTTGTCCAGACAGTTATCCTAATTATACTAAACACTTATCCTAATTATACTAAAGTTGTGCCAATTCTAATTACTTCGATTCATATTAGATTACATTGAAATCATATTACTTTTGCATGACTTTAGTTCAAATAAAAAGATAATCATTGTGTCATATGTGCACAATTTCACTCTAAATTGTGACATGACTTCTCCTCTCTTCCTGATGTCGCATAGAGTTAGCAAGACTTCACTCTAAAGTTGTGTTATACGCTCATGATTTCACTCTGAAATCGTGTTATGCGTGCACAATTTCTTCACAGTGAAGACACAACTTACCTATATAAAATTTTGAAAAAATGTTCATACCATTATTAATGTAAAAAAGAAAAACCTAGAATATGACTAGGGAGGTCTCATCAACTAAGAAAATTTCAATCTGGCTTAATATATTATGTATTTTAGTACTATTTTCCTTTTAAATGATAAATATTTTATTTGATCATGGTAAAAAAAATCTTTCCCATAATTATTTTTCATATAATTAGTTAATGTTTGCTACTCGATAAGATTAACTTATAATATTTATTTTGGAATAATTAGAAAACGTAATTTGAAATGAGTCTTACAAGATGTGACAAATATATATATATATATATATATATATA
>Ga0214545_1010232_pt1 | contig 13748 bp, 7 predicted proteins | sample CNSS4metaG_FD_160064 | JGI IMG/M metagenome (GOLD analysis project Ga0214545, IMG submission 160064) | Root nodule microbial communities from cowpea collected in UCLA plant growth center, Los Angeles, California, USA - CNSS4 | ecosystem: Host-associated > Plants > Roots > Nodule | place: USA... | reverse complement strand
ATATATATATATATATATATATATATATATATATATATATATATATATGTATGTATGTGTACAAAATCTTAAAAATAAAAAAACAGATAATTGTACGTAAAAAGTGCACTTACTGTTGCTAGTAGAAGTATGTTATGAGGAAGCCTTTGAAATGTGCCTTTATGTTTTTGGTGAACTTTTATTTAGTGGAACAATTAATGAAAATTAATATTGTATTTGGAATAATCATTTACTCTTGACGATAACACTTCATGGAATAAGCAAGTTTATATGTACAAAATCTTATAAAAGAAAAGACAGATAGTTGTGCACAAAAAAACACTTACTAGTACTCTATGTGTACAAAATCTTATAAAAAAAAGACAGATAGTAGTACACAAAAAGACACTTACTACTACTGATAGTGTGGTAATTATACTTACCATTACTAATAGTGTGGTAATGAGATGACCTTTGAAATGTTCATTCTTGTTATCAATGAATGTTTATCTTGTGAATCAATTAATAATAATTAATATCGCAGTTGGAGTAACTCATTACTCTTGGAGATAACACTTAAAGGAATAAAAGTCCATATGTACAAAATCTTATAAAAGAAAACACATATAGTTGTGCACAAAAAGACACTCACTGGTACTCCATGTGTACGAAATCTTATAAAAAAAAGACAGTTAATTGTACATAGAAAGACACCTATTGTTACTGATAGTGTGGTAATGACACTTAATGGAATAAAAGTCCATATGTACAAAATCTTATAAAAGAAAACACATATAGCTGTGCACAAAAAGACACTCACTAGTACTCCATGTGTACGAAATCTTATAAACAAAATAGATAGATAATTGTACATAGAAAGACACATACTGTTACTGATAGTGTGGTAACGAGATGACCTTTGAAATGTTCATTTTTGTTATCAATGAATGTTTATTTTGTGAACCAATTAATAAAAATTAATATCGTATTTGGAGTTACTCTTTACTCTTGAGGATAACACTTAATGGAATAAGCAAGTGCATATGTACAAAATATTATAAAAGAAAACATGGATAGTTGTGCACAAAAAGACACTTACTAGTACTCCATATGTACAAAATCTTATACAAAAAAAAGACAGGAAAGACACGTACTGTTACTGATAGTGTGGTAATGAAATAACCTTTGAAATGTGCATTTTTGTTATCAATGAATGTTTGTTTTGTGAACCAATTACTAAAACTTAATATCGTATTAGAAATAATCATTGAAAAATACTTAATTTAGTGAGGATGTGCACGTGTACAAAATTATACAATAAAAAAGACAAATAGTTGTATTTGTAGATGTCCATGAGATTACCTTTGAAATGTGCAGTTGTGGTATAATTCAACAAGATTTACTTCTTACTTCGTGAAGGAATTAATGAATATTAATATCATATTCAGAAAAATCGTTGAAAAATACTTAATTTATTGAGGACATCCATTTGTACAAAATCTTACAAAGAAACATATAAATAGTTATACATAGAAAGACACTTAATAATCATTCCTTTAGTTAATTGAATGAGGACATCCTTGTGTGTCAAATCTTACAAGGAACAACATATGTATTTGTACACAAAAAGACACTTAACACACAAATACATATAACGTGTCCTGTCCAAATAAATTGATGAAATTCTAGAATAAAACAATCAAATAAATTTTGAAATTATGAGCAACCACGCCATAAAACTTCTATAATTGTAGTTTCAAAAACAAGAAACATTGAACAAAATTTACTAATATCAAGAAAGTGGCAATCAAATCTACCCCCACAAATTATAGGATTGGTTCAAAGCTAATAACCAATGAACAACATAGTTTATCATATATGAGCAACAATTGTATGAAAAATAAAAAGTTATCTAATATTTTTCTAATGTATCTAATTAGGTATATCATCTATGAGCAACTTTAACAACACTGATCTTTAGAGTTGTGGACTGCACGTGGTATGATCTTCTTTATGGATATGGCAGATTTTGACTTGGGCAACATGTGAAACCTTTAATACCCTCCATGAATAGGCAAAGCCCTCGAGAGTGTTGTAGTACATTAATCACTAGATTTACATCAAACATCGAATTGTAGTGCAATTAACTCCAGTTGATCAAATTAACTCCACCACCAACACCTGTCACATGCACAATTGAAAAAGTAAAAAGAAATGGAATTAGAATCATAGAGACATAATAAAATTTGCAGAGATGTGAAAATGAGACATTCATAGCTGTCAAGATCTTATTTTTAAAGCTTATACCTCTAACTTTGAAACAAATAAATTTTCAATATTAACTAAGCAAGATTGACTAGGGGTTAGGTGTGTGAGGTAGCCCCAATTTCAAAACTGTAGAATGACAAAGTAATAGGAATAATCAGGAAAAATGGTGCAAGAACCTAGAGTATGTTCATTTTGGATATATTTTTTCACAAATAATTACTATAGAGAAAAAATTAATAACATTAATTTATGTACAAATCAAAAGTAAAATTTTTAGAAATTAACATAAAGTGTGAAGTATTTTCATTTCATGTAAATTTTTAAGTTTACTCAACGTCTTTGATTTCATCTTCTCACAACCGATATGAATTCTGAGTTGGTGGTAGTTTATCTTTCACAATCAGATAAACTTCTGTTTCAAGAAACTTCATTGCTCTAACCTAAAACAAAATTGGATTGAAGTATGATTGTTCTTCTTCACTTGACCACAAAAGCTAATGGCTCACAGAACCATTTGTTAATGGTGGAAAAGGAATACCGGTGATATTCCTCTACCTTAACAGAACAATAATATTTACATATGGGTTTGGAACCTCAATTTATAGCAACCAAATCCTTAGTATACTTAGTAAACTATTGTACATTAGATGAGGTCCCACAAAAAAGATAAAGTGAATGCAAGAAGTGCCCACATTGACTTCCATGACACAAATAGATAAAAATGATATTTTATGAATGCAAAGGTGGCTTGTCATGAAAAAAAACTATCAAAAAAGGTTGTTTATTCATGTCAGTTGCAAAAGTAGTCGGTTACTCTATGCCGACGTTTCTTTGCTCTATGCCCTCCATGTAAACTCCATAAAAGTGAACCTCAGATGAAGATTCCATTAAATCCACAACTGACTTAATTCCATAGGCAAAGATCTACAAAAATAAAATGTCAAACAAACACTCAATAAAAGACAGAAAAACATGAGTTGTAATAATAATAATAATAACAATAATAGTTTTTATACCTTTCAAATGTATGTGGTTGATTGGATCAATCAAGACAACCATTTCACCTTATCAACAATGCTTAAGTTGGATTCACGCTTTCAAATGAAGTTCATTCAAACCTTCTAAAAGATGATTTCAGTACACCATACGAGAATCTTAACAATTTCCACTTCCTATAGTGTTATACATATAAATAATCAGAAAAGTGTTATTATATATTTGAGAACTGAACTAAAGGACAAAAGAAGTATTTTGAAATTTTGTTTTGTCCATGGCATGACCTATCAAATAAATAATAACGATTCAGGTCATCATCAACATCAGATTGAGAGGATGAACTAAACCAAGCTTAGGCATCAGAGATCGAGAGAAATAATGAAAAAAACCCAAGAACGAGAGAGAGGATGAAGATAAAAACTCTCACTTACCCAGGAGACATAATAGGATACATAACGAGGAGAGATGTGGAATGAAAAAGAAGAATCTCAATGAATATGCGTGTGGGTGTGATCCTTGCGAGGAAGAAAGACAAAACCCTAACCCTTCTTTTTCACCAAATTTCATCATCACACAATGTTCAAAGTGCCTCTGGCGGAAGAGAAAAAGCGAAGAACCTTGTCCCAACAAACAAAGACTTGAGGAGATTTCAGTGGTGAGAGATGAGAGACGTTGAGGGGAAAAAAATGAAAGAATGAAAATGGTTGGCTTGAAACCTGAACTGCAAATGCCCTCTTCTGCTCTAGACTACACCAGTCAATGCAAATGCCACATCACAAAAGTTAAAAAAATTGAAAACTAAAAATCAAAATGCCATATCCTAGTGACATGTAGGCATGTTAAAAAGGGGTCAAATTTGGTGAGTTAAACTATCATTACTCCTTATATAATGCACCATCTATAGGTCATAACCTCCTAAAGTAGGTTATTTACATTTTAGAAGCCTACAAACCCTTCAAGCCTACAATTCACAATTTCTTCTACTAATATATCACAAGAAAGATTCCATCGGGTACACCCGTGAACTACATTTCTTTCATGATTTTTCGTATCTAACGTATTTATATACAATGCACCATCTTAATCATAGCCTCCCTTAAATGGGGTGACTTATGTTTTAGAAACTATCAAACCCGTAAAATTTGTGATAATATCTAAAAATGAAAAATAATCTAAACTTCATTTCACCTTAATTTTTATCTTTTTTATTTTAGATATGAAATGACAACATAAAATGTTTTTATTCTAATTTTCATAAGGTAATTTTAGGTGATTTACCTTAATATCCTAAAAAATAATGTACTTTTAACACCCGATTAAAAAAAGTTCTAACAAGAAAAATAAGTGAAAAATTACAGAAGGTATAGAATTATCTCCTTCAAGTTATTATGGCTTAAATAGTCATTTGGTCCTACTTTTGGTTTAGTTTTTTCAAGTTGTTCCTACTTTAATATTTTTGTTCAATTTGGTCCTACATTTCAAAAATATCATTCAATTAAGTCCTTTTACTTAACACTGTTAAAATTGATAAAAGAGTAGTGCATGTTACTCTTCCAATGACGTGGTTCACTATACAATGACGTGATCGTGTATTTACTATGACAAGGATTGTGGTGTTTGTTAGTTTTGAAATGGTTGAAAAGCCAAGAAGGGGGGGTTGAATTGGCTAGTTAAAAATTTAGACTATCTTTGCAAGCTAAAAACCACCTTTAATTGAATCAAATAGATTACTAAGTTAGGATGCAAACAGTACTGAACTATACACTTTCAATCGATCAAAAACAGAGTTAACAGATTGATTTTAGTAAACAGATTCTGTTCTGGTATAATAATTCAATTGAAACTGAAAAATAGTGGACTGAAATACTGGGAAAAATGCAGAAATTCGAATTTGAATTTTAAACCAGAAACAATGCTCAAGAATGATCAAGACCAGTTCCAAATGACTATACAAGCATGCTCAATGCTGCAGATGCCATGAAAATATGCAAGAACATGAAAAAGATGATTAAAGCACAAGTTCTTGAAACTTTAAAATGAAAATGCAAGAAAGAAAGGTTAGAGAAGAGAGGACACCACAAATTTTTATATTGGTTCACTCAAACCTGAGTTACATCCAGTTTGTCAAGGCAACCTTAGCTTGACTTTGCACTATTTCAAAAGTTTTACAAAGTATCCACCCTTACACTTCCAAAATATGCAAAACCACCTTATCCTTCATCAATATAGGCTTCATATCATTGGTAATGGCTTCAAGATAGTTCAAAAGAGCTTCACTAAGTCTTCATCAAATCTTCAAGAAGCAAACCACCTTGGCTTCACATGTCAACAATGTTTAATTGAAAACGATTTAGGTTTTCGAATTGGAGGAATTGGGATTAATTGAAAGGGAATTAGGGTTCGCTGGTGGGAGAAATATTGGGCAGGGTTCGCTAGTGCGACGAAATTGCTTTGCTACTGGGACAAATTGATTGATGGGACGAAACTGGTAGGCCTTTCTTTTTTAATTGGAGAAGATAATTGGGCGCGAGGATTCGTGTTGTGAGGCGTTTGTATCATCAAACTGATTAGCATTTAGGTTTTCTGATTATGTATTTTGATTTGAGTTTTTACTTCGTTTTGTTTGTGCATGAGTGTTTGTCAGTTTTAATTGAGTAATCGTTGTCGATCGAGTAAAAATTTTTGTCCCCCAATCATAAATTCTTTGTTTGTCAATTTTTGGTGGTAGGTTTGGTCCAAAATGATGTGGGGTTTCTCTGTCCACAAACCTTTAATACAATTTTCATTGTGTAAGTGGTCCCCTATTTAAACATTGTTAATATTTTCACAGGCTTTGTTTATGTATCGATCTTTGGGATGTCTGACCGAGGTTGTGGTCCACCATGGTGGACACTTTGCCACTGATGAATATTTTAAATATATTGGTGAGGAAACCACTAATTGGTCATGTGATCTTGACCAATGGAGTTATTTTGAAGTGTTAAGGTCAACTAAGGAAATGGGGTATATTAGTGTTAAGGGTTTATGGTATTCAATTGAGCAGATGTTGCACCCGTTGTCTATTGACAATGGTGCAATTAATATGGTGAATGTGGTTAACCGTTATGGTGAAGTTCACTTGTTTATGGTGCATGGAGTGGATGAGGTAGAAGCTATGGACAATATAGTAGAAAGTGAAGGTGGTGTCCATCGAACTTTAGAGAGTGGTGATAGTAGTCAAGTGTGCCATATAACATGAGGTGAGAAAGAGGGTGAAGTTGCGGATAAAGAGAAAATGGCTAATGATGAATTTGGAGCTAAACATGTACATGATTGTGAGGTAGTATTGGGTATAAAGATTGTTTTAAGGGATGCTTTTGGTGTAGGTTTAGAATAGTTTGAATTTGAATTTGGAGGTGAGGGTGTGGTTGCAAGTTTAACACAGTCTGAAGTTCAAGTTGGAGGTGAGGGTGTGGGTACATGTATATAACAATGTGAGGTTGAATTTGGAGGTGAGGGTGTGGGTGAAGGTTCAGGCCAGTGTGAGGTTGAATTTGGAGGTGAAGGTGAAAGATTAGCACAGTCTCCAACTGAAGTGGAGGTCCATAGTTGGATTGATTCTAAGGCAAATTCTGCTACTGATACTAATGGTGAGGACTAGGGTCCAGAAGGCCTACGTTATGTTGAAATAAATGTTGATTGTAGGAGGCAAAAATTTGTTGAAGGTACGGTGGAAGTAAATGTGATCCAAATAAAACAGACAATGATGAAGACATGGAAAGGGTTCATGATGAGATTCCTAAATTGAATAGAGGTTTGTCTGATAATGGTTGGGAGTTAGAAGAGTTGTTAAGTCTTGATGGTAGTGATAGTGAATGAAAGGAAAATGAGATTGGCATTTGTGGTCCATTTGGGACATTTTCCAAACCAAAATCTATGGTAGATTACAAATGGGATGTGAGTACAATATTCATAGATAAGGGTCAGTTTATAAATGGTGTAAGGACTTATGTTATGCATGTTGGGAGGAATTTGAAATTTACAAAAAATGATAAAGAAAGGGTGAGGGTAAGATGTTTAGGGGCCCAAGGAAAGTGTGAATGGTCACTTTGTTGTGTGTATTTGACTTCATGTGAAACTTGGCAATTACGGAAAGTAATTGACACTCATACTTGTAGTAGGGAATTCAAATTTAATTTAATGAATTCCAAATGGTTGAGTAAGTCCATAAATTATTCATTAAGAGAAAATCCAAATTTGAAGCTGGTAGATATACGTAACAAAGTGATAGAGAAATGGAATACAAAGATCATGATTTCTATGGCTCATAGGGCAGAGGTATTGGCAGTACAAGAAGTTGAAAGATCTTTTAGAGATTAATACAAAATAAATTTATGATTATGGTCATGAATTGATTAGATCAAACCCCGAATCCATAGTCAAAATCAAAGTAGAAGACGTCAATGATAAAAAGATATTCTTAAGGGTTTACACCTATTTGAAAGCATGCAAAGATAATTTTGTGTGTTGTCAAACCCATTATAGGATTAAATGGATGTTTCTTGAAGGGACAATTATTGAGGTTGAGAACAAAGAAACATGGAGCTGGTTCTTGGAGTTATTGCTGGAAGACCTTGGGGTGCTGATATATATAAATCATGCACATTCATGTCTAACCAACAAAAGAAACTTTTTTTAAATATTTTATTTCATTGTGAATTGAACCTAAAAATGTGGGCATGATGCATTCAACCATTTGATTTTAATAGGGACTGTTGCATGCCACATAGGATATAACATCACCACTTGATATTACGAATTTAAATAATAAGTAAAGAAATATTACGTCAGCTTCATTTATTAAAACATCATTTCCCAAAAACACGGGAAATTAAAACCTTTATTAGATCCATGAATAATCCAAAAATCCGTAATTCATAAAACTGGAACAATATAAAACATCCATAGTGCTTACAATTTATTTCAAAGTCATAAATCGTAAAAGCTCCCAAGCTATCCCCGCTCCGTCGCTAAGTCTCACCAGTTCCACCTGCAATATCATATGCTCACGTATACCACATATACGATCATTGCCACACACAAGTAGATAGGGTAAGCTAACAAAATAAACATATATTTTTATAGCATATATATATATATCACACAGTCACACCAAAGAAATTCCATCCTTTGATTTTATACCACATGGCCACAACCATGTTATTCGTGTCTACATCTTCTAGTGAATACCTCAAGATGTCTTGCTGCCACACCTATCAGCCACAACCGATAGAGCACGTGCAGGAACCATGCTACGAATCATACACTATAACGCCAGGTGGAGTTCCCAAATACGAACATAGTTCGTAACGTTCCAAGACTACCAAACTCATCAGCTAATTACTAAGGAGGGCAATCTATCTGGACCCATCCGTACTGACCAAAACCAACACACTCACACCAGCAACCCTCGCTAACCTGAGCTCAACTCAAGGGTTCCTCATGTTCATCCACCATCCCGAGCTCGACTCGAGGGATGCCATTCCAAGTCACAACTCAAGAAATGTCACATGCTTAACCCCTATCCTGAGCTCAATTCAAGGGATACGTTCTGAGCCACAACTCCAAGAACACCAGCAAGCAGACCTTTAAGGTATCATAGAAGCCTTGTAGATCATGCACATAATGCTAGCAACCCAATGTTGCTGCAGCACCAATCGCCTGGCACAGGTTACATAGTGTCAGGCGCTGCCGCTTCAAGACCGCCTGGTGGGGGACGCGTACCGCCAAACACCAAGCGCCTTTGCACCACTGGCTCTGTAGGTATCTCTTCCCTGTTACCCTCTTGAATATCGCTATCGCCTGGCGGCTCCCACATTGCCGCCAGGCACCACAACAGTACTTGCGCAATACTGGTGCTAGTTTGGATTCAGGCACCATCTGTTCGCATCCTTACTCTGTTAGTCACTCAACCAAGTCCAATAGTCATATCATAACTCCATAACCTTGCCTATAATACTTTGCATCCATTATAATTTCTATGTCAAAAGTACGCACTTCATATCATATTATTGTTGAAACATTTAACCGCACTTAACCAAAAGTTTACCAATTCATTTACTCCCATGCTAAACTAGCCTCAGCTCATGTGACAGTATTTCCAACATGCCCCAATCAATACTATTACCTGCATTCCAAACTTTTCTTCTATAAGACCTCAATCCCCCAACAACCTATCAAAAATGATTCATCACACTCAAGCTTATAATTTTTTCTAGGTACCCATTAGCCAATGCAATGGAAACAATTTCATTCAAGACCTGCCTTATACCTTAGCCCAGCTGGTCCTTGTTTAAATTGTAAACATTGTTGTTTTATCATTACTCTATTCCTTTACCATAACTTAATAATTCGTCTCCCTTCCCTTCTCACTTCATTTTATTGCTTAACATCCTAATATCATTTCCATAGATCTCCTCTCTCTATATATATTTTCTTTTCCCTTAATCCCAACTGTTCCTAACTTTCCAATGCACCAACCAACCACGCAGGTCACTCACTCTACGATGGCGCCTGGCGGCTCAATCCTTACCGCCAAGCAGTGCATTATATTATGGAAAATCTCAAAATTTCCAACCCTGCACATCCCTTCCTAATAGTTCCTCAATGCGTTTCTACGCCTATTTTCGTCATTCAGTTCATGCATAGTAACAGGCTTACCAATAATCAAAACATACTTATATCCAACACAATTCTAGTGGAAAAATACAATAATTATACCCAAATCATCAAAACTCTAATCATCAACCCTAAAACTCACATTTATACAGTGTTCAACTCAATTAAACCCCAACTTCCACGAATTTAAGGAATGTATGATGTCAAATTATTCACAACTATTAGAAAATGATTTCCTCCCGATCAAAATCCTCGAGGACTAAAATACCCAAAATTGAGCCAAAAGGCTCGTGTCGCCTAGCGGGTCAATTACTACCGCCAGGCCCTTCATTAGAGAAACCCAAAATTTAGTTGAACAACAGGCGTCGCTTGGCGGGTAAGCGTGTGACGCCAGGTGGTTCCATCTCTAGAACCCAGAATACACCAGAATCATCATGAGTCGCCTGGCGGCTACGAATAGCCTGCCAGGCGGTTTCTAGAAAATTTCCAGAAACACGAATTTCAATGCAAACCGAGAGGGATCATATATATACATGTTGTAATTCATACATTTAGATAGAAAAATAAAGATAGGCGTGGTTCAGCTCCCCTAACTTGGAATTCCTTTGCCTAGAGTTTGAATTATGGGTCTTCCCTTGAACACCAATGTCCTCCCTTTGATTCCTTCCCAAAACAACTCTTCTTTTCACACCAGAAACACTTTTCTCTCTAAATTTTCGCTCCTCACAAGGTCCTCTCTAATGGCAGCCACTAAATCCTTCTTTCTTACCTCTAAATGGCCTTTTAATTGGGTCTTAATGATGGCTAATGATAAAAAACGAAAATGAGGCTTAATGGTAATGTTAATTACCATTCAATGGTTCATTATAATTTGTTTTTCAGCCACCCTTGGCTGCTCCTTAGCTAGCTAGGGTTTCCATGCCCTTTCACCTTCACGCCAAAGGAAATTTTGGCAAAAAGAAAGTTTAATTTGGGTTCACCAAGGTTTGAACCCCTAACCAAGCCAAAGTCATCCTGATGCACAACCAATCAACCAATTCATGTTTCGAGATGATTAATATAATTCTATGATTATTTATCACTCACATGATCAAGCATATTATTAAAAATAATAATAAATAAAATAACATAGAAATGTCAAGAGTATGAATTATGGTTCATATTGGGAACTCCACTTGGCGTTACAGATTGTGATTCATAACAGGATAATCCCCACATGTATCTACGAGTTGTGGCTTGTAGATGGTGGAACAACGAGTTGTGGCTTGTGGCAGCAAAGGTTATCTTAAGGTCATCATCTGAGGATGTAGAACGTGGAGGAACATGGTGGTGGCCATGTTGTCAGGAATTGGAGAATGGTGGTTCTCCGATGACTCTGTGTGTACGTGTGTGTGTGTGTGTATCTGTTGTGTATTCTTTAATTTTGTTATATAGTTGGTTATATGTTAGCTCACCCTATTTGTTTGTGTTTGGTGATAATCAAATGGCGGATCTTGACCACTAACTTTGGGGGTTCCAAAATAATATTTTAAAATTATACATTTTATCACTATCACTAATACAACAAAAATAAATATATAATATATAATTTAATTATAACTATGAAAGAAATCACATATATCTAAATTTTATTTTTGTACTTTTAGATTATTGAACCCATCAATAAATAAGCCAAAACATACACAACTAAAAATATATATATTTTCTACCAATTTTGTTTTGAATTTTTTTTCTTAAAAAATAATTACATATTTTGTTATGAAAAATAAATTTTAAGAGATTGCTACAATTTTTTTAGTAAAATATCTAAGGTTTCATATAGAACAACATATAGGAAATATTTTCAAATTTTATAATTTTGCACAAAATAATTATCGATAAAAGAATTAGCAGCCAATTAAAACTCTTAGAAAAAATGCAAGAAAATATTTTCTAGCAAAATTTTATGAAAATATTGCAAAAAAAAAAAATCATGAAATATAAAGAATTCTAGTAGTGATAAATCTTTGGTTATTTCCCAATCTTGTTTAAAAAAAAAAAACTTTTTCTTAAATGTAAAATGTACTTTTTATTCTTGTAAAAAATTGATAGATTTTAAATAATGTATTGTTTAACAAAGATGATCGATAGTTTTTTTTAAAATTTGAATAATTAAGAGTATTAACAATAAAATACTGAAGTTAAAATTTTAAATTAATTTTTTATTGAATAAGATATTAGCAATTTAGTTATGAAATTATTAATCAATAGTAAGTGAGTAAGTAAAAAGATAATAATAAATATTTTTATCCTTTTTAAATTTATTAAATAATTAAATTTAACCTATAATTAAATTAATTTTTTAAATTATAAATTTTACTTATTAACCTATCCGAAAACAAATGGGAGGGGGGCCATGGCCCCCCGACAGACCAACTAAGGTCCACCCTAGCGATAATCGTGTAATTTCGTTACACGAGAGTAGACGATGTTTTAGGTGGAGCTGGTAATGCTTAGAGCTGGAGAGGGGCTAGCAGGGGAACTTCTTTATGAACTATTTTGGTTTACTCTTTTGTAAACTGTGTTTTATTATCAGTTTTGGAATTATGTAAACTTTGAGTTGAATTTATGGTTTTGAATTTTAGCATTTAATGAAGTTTGAATTTTTCCCGCGTTAAAGTTTATAATAAATGCGGTATTATATTTAAATATTATTTTATTTTACTTAAATTAGTAATATCCGGCCAAGATATTACATAAGTTGCCCCAAGATTTGTAGTAAACTATCAAAAGAGGTAGAAAATACTAAATATTAGTTTCTGAGGTACATACATTAGCATATTTGTTTATTATTTTCAAATTTTGTAATTAATCTTATGTATTTATTATTTTGGTGCAGTTGGTCAGGTGATAAATTGTTTGAGGTTAAACATGTGTCACTAATTGGGGACAAGTACAATGTCAATATAGAGAGTCAAGAGTGCAGCTATAGAAAATGGTTGGGCTCCCATGCTGCCATGTAATTGTTGCCATGAACTTTCTCAATTTGAAGGCAAAAGATTATATTCCCTATTGGTTTTTATGTTCAACATTTGAAGGGATTTACAACTCCATAATATTCCCTATGAATGGGAATCTTTTCTGGGAAAGAACTAAATTCCCTGATGTCTTACCTCCACAAAAATGAAGGTTGTCAAGGAGACCAACGAAAAAAAATAAGGTTGTAAGGTTGGGAACTGAAGAAAGATAACATGTAATTAAGGAATGGTGGCCATCGAAAAAGATGTTTAGTATGTCGAAAACTTGGCCATAAGAGAAATATGTGTCCATCACTCTCTCACCAAGGTTGTGAAGAACGACCCCCTGGAACATCCTAACCTACTCCAGGTGCAGTACCAGAATCCACTACACCAGCAGAAGCAAGTCAACCACATACAAACTTCATTGGCTTAATGAAGATGGGGATTTGGCAGTCAATCATCAAGTAAAGGTCAAGTTTTCCATAGGGAAATATGAAGATAGTGTGCTATGTGATGTAGTACCTATGGAAGCTTGTCATATCTTATTGGGAAGACCTTGGTAATTTGATAAGAAAACCATGCACAATGGTCTCACCAACGAGATTACCTTTACTCACAAGGCTAAAAAGTTTGTTCTTCATCCTCTTCTGCCATCACAAGTGGCTAAGGATCAACTTCAAATGAAGAACAAAAGAGAAAAAGAGAACGATGAGGACAAAAAAAAGTCCTCAAAAAGTCCAAAAGCTAAATAAAGATGAATCTGAGGCGGGAGAGATTGGTGTTCCTTCTCCCAAGGTCATTCAAAATGAGAACATTTTAACCATGAAATCTTTAAATCAAGTTCTCAAT
>Ga0214545_1010230_pt1 | contig 13750 bp, 4 predicted proteins | sample CNSS4metaG_FD_160064 | JGI IMG/M metagenome (GOLD analysis project Ga0214545, IMG submission 160064) | Root nodule microbial communities from cowpea collected in UCLA plant growth center, Los Angeles, California, USA - CNSS4 | ecosystem: Host-associated > Plants > Roots > Nodule | place: USA... | reverse complement strand
TATATATATATATATATAATAAATATGACACCCATCCCGAAAAAAATAAATCTTACATAATCATTTTATTCTTTCAAATTACCCATCCCTGATCTCATAGTCCTTCATGAGTCATATGAATGAATCTAGGTCTTGGGACTTTACTGTGCTCCCACGAAATTATCCCTTTCGTGGTCCGACTCTACGAGCCTATCCTGCTCATAGTCCTGCCCCACAGACTCTTCGCCTGTAGCAAAACATCCAAGCCTTCCTCGCTCGGACCCAAGCACGCACGCAATCACCATACTATGGACTCCTCGCCCAATAGCAGCCGACGAGAACATAATTGTTCCTTGCCCATCGTGCGACCGACGCATGTAATCACCATACTAAGGACTCCTCGCCCATTAGTAACCGACGGAAACTAATCAGTTCCATGCCCATAATGCGTCCCACCACCAAGCACATCCTAGACCTCTATTGGACTTAGTCCATCAAGCCCAAACACAAAGGTACGTGAACTTAGTCCTTCAAGTCCACTGATCACAGCAACAACTAATTTTCCAGCAGCTAATTCGCCTGGCACCGCCTAAACGTCACTAGGCGAAATCTGATTCCAGACCGCCTAGCAGGTATCTCCCATCGCCAGGCGCCACACGCCAAACAAAAGCTCTGTTGAACTAGCACCGCCTGGCAGACCCAACCCTGTCGCTAGGCGCCTCACGTAGACAGTGGCCACTGCCACTATTTTGAACTCTCTCGCCTGGCGACTCGTCCCGCGCCGCCAGGCGCCTTACCAGTTTCGCACTATTACTGGTTTTTGACACTTTTCCCTGGTCTTAAGAGACCCTTAAACATACGATACATCATTCTTATAACAATCTTAGTATTCCTGACATAATACTATAGTTCAACTCAATATACACAAATATCTCATGCACAAATCAAGTATTATCGTGTCTAGTATGCTTTCCCTTTATTCACTAACTAAAACAAACCACTGAATTATCAATAATGTACCTACCATCTGTACGACACAATTATACAGTTTACAACACTATGCCCAAATCACAAATACACCTACATCATGCCACACAATTTATAGCTTCCAAGTTGAGTCATACTCTTATTCACACCTCATCAAATTCAAAATAGTTTCATTCATCTATTTAATGTAACCCACCTCACTCCAATTAATCAACCACACTACTGGTACTCAACATTTCTCAACAAGCATGAATAATAATCACAATTAGACACCATCAATTACTTAGCATGCCTTCTATTCTCTCTATTGTTTATGCACCCACAACCTTGCTTATCATTAATGTAAGACTTTCTTCTCCCATTTTATATTTATTCACTGATCCCTTCATGAGATTCCCAAACCCCCAATCCCAAATCCACTACAAAATCCAAGATCACTTGGCTCATGGCTGCTTGCACCTGATGGGTCGCTTAGCGGTAGTGCATGTGCCGCCAAGCGGTACAAACCAACTTGGGTTTTGCCTAGACTTCCTTGCATTCCCTATGAACCCTAAAACACCCATCACAGTTTCCAGTATTCGTTTTTAACCTGAATTTAGGGATTAATTACATACAGAGATAGTTGGTGTTCAAATTTTAATATTATTTTCCTGCACCAAACCTTGATTCATACTTAAACATCACCCTATTTCACTACTTCGCTTCCTTGCAAATCTCAATCCCGTTTTTGCGCGTGACCGCCAGGCAGTTTCTGGGAAATTTCTAGAAACCAGTGCAGAATGCATCTGAAACATAAAATTGGCAATCCCACACATACAAGCATATCACAAATACATAAAATTATCATTAAACATCGAGAAGAACTCCCCTAACCTGGTTTCCTTTGCTTAAAGCTTTGAGTATCCCTTGGTTCTCCCTTGCTTCACCAATAACCTTCCTTGGCTTCTCTCTATTTAGTCCCAATGATTCACTCACACTCTCAATCCCCACTAATTTTCGCACTTCTCTGCCTATCCAACAATGACAAGTGCATAAACCTTTCTTTCCTCCCTCAATTTGCTTTTTAATGGTGTTTTAATGGTGGATTAAAGCCCTAAAACGAAAATGTCTTATTGATGGTGTTAATTATCATTCAAGCACACTTAATAGATTGTTTTCCAGCCACCCTTGGCTGCTAGGTCTGCTAGGGTTTCCTTTAACCCTTCAACTTCAAGCCAAAACTAAAAATAGAAAAAATAAAGTTTAATTTGGATTTTCCAAGGCTTGAACCCACAACCATGACAATGCCAAATCAATGTCAAACCAATCAACCCATTCATATTTCATGCTAACTAATATGATTCCATTATTATAATATCTTACAACATGATCTACATATATTAAAAATAATACTAATTAAATACACACAATTGGCATACATAGGACTCAAATCCAAGTTCTCTCACACAATCAAGTACTCTTAACCATTTGAGCTAATACTATACCACGACATAACATTCCGTATTTAATGTCTTAATGACTTCTACTACCGCATTTATTAAATAATTATTTAATTAATTATTTAAATCTCTTGAGTCTTACATCATGTGTTGTTGGGTCAATTTTATTTTTAAATCAATCCATGTTGTCTAGAGTCATGCATAATTCTTTTTATGTCATTTTCTCTAAGTTTAGCTTTTGGAAAAATGTAAAAAATACATGTTCATTTTCAAAACTGCACCATATATGTTCCTTTGAGTGTTTTTATTTTGCATATTTGAGTTTGTACTTGTTATTAGATCATTAACAAGTTCATAGATTTAGGTTTCCATTATGTTTTGTTGAGTTTCATAATCCATCTTTTGATTCTAGTAGGTTTCTTTCCATTTTGAGTTGTTTCTTCTTCAAGTGCAATATATATGTTAAAAATATGTTGTAGTGGTACTACTACCTTCTTTGGGATGTTTATTTTGCTTGCATTCGATATGTTTTGGGGTTGTAAATTGGACTTTCCAACATCTATTGGTCTCGGGTTTGAGAAAAAGAGTGATTATATGCACCATTAGCCATCAACCAAAGAGAACAAGAAGTATATCACTTTATTCTAGTTGTTTTTTGTTTTGTTCATCCATTCTAGAGTATTTCTTTAGGTGATTCTCTTTTATATGCTTAACCTTATTTCTAGGAATTTTCTTGTTTGTCCTTCTTAGTACTCTTGGTTTTGTCATACAAACTCTTCCTTTGAAGTTAGACTTCTTCATTTTCAAGCATTTTCTTCCTTTTCTCCCTTTGGTCTCCTCGGTTTTTGGTGTAGGCTCCCTTTTGAGGTGAACCAAATCCTTGGGGTAACATCTTAGGGGGTGGAAACCTAAAAGGGACTTGAAGCCTTGGTGAAGGATACAAGAAAGGGAGGAGAAAAACACTTGGAGAGGAGTAACATTTCTTTGGTTGTATGCACAATTTTCATTTATTTGAGTTGTAACTCTTACTTGTTTTGCTTCTTGTAATCTTGGTCTAATTAGTTGTCTCGGGGGAGCCTTTAGTGTTCAATCTCATCTCCTAATTAGAACCTTAATTCCTCATAGTGAAGCACATCTTAGTTGGTAAGTGCTTTGAAGGTTCTATGTGCCTTCTAGTCTTACCATTAGCCTGCATAGTAGGGATCCTTCTTACCACATTTGTAGTGACTCTAGTCAAGAAGCTCTATAGAATTTAAACCAAATTGGTCAAGAGCTAAAGTAATTAAAAATTTGGGGAAAGCAAGAGGTCATACAAAAAGAAAAGGAGAAAATTATTTTCATCACACACTAGTGTAAAATTGGCCTTCGACAACGAAAAATAAAGTCGGTTATCATAACACTGTCCTTAAAAAAACATGGTTAATTGAAAAATTGTCGTTTTGATATTCAAATGTCTGATAAATAATGACGATTGGGAGTAAGACCCGTCATCGTTTTAGAAAATAACAATGGTTTAACCCATAACCAATATCATCTGACCTTTTAAATTCACTTTTATAGGGCATTCGCACTTCGCGCCCTAGTTTTTCATTGCTTCCCTATGACTGCCTGCCACTCTCATTGTTGCTCAGTTTGAAGACAACGTTTTTGCCATCGTTAAGAGTCTCCAATTGTCAGTCGCAAACCACTACAGGTCATCATTCGAGAGTGCAATTCAAACTTTTTCTGCTCCATGGGTTTACGTACGTCTTCTCCTTCGTCGTTGTTTGTCGTTGTTGTGATTCTATTGGCTATCATTCTCCCACTCACTATCGTTCACTCCTATTCTACCTCAAGGTTAATATCACGTTTCCAATAAAATGTATTTGTACACTATCATTGGTTAACATTTTAAGACAAACTAATTATAAATTAATTAATTTAAGTATTAATATTTTATTAATTGTATTAGTATAAAATTATATTGAATAAGTTTATTTTTAGGAGTTATTATAAATGTTTTCTTAATCTTTTGGTAATAATATGAATCGTTAGATAATTTTTATTTAATTTAATTAATATTGGAATTAATGAGTATGGATTGTTATTTGAAATATTTGTTAAATGTGTTGGGATTGAGTCTGAAGTTGTCTAACCTTCGACAAACATTGAGCGAAATGCGAAAATGCTGTTAAAATTTTGTAAAATATAAAGGGTGATAAAGTGAGATTTGTATGCAATGAGAAAAAACTAATTTTGATCATGTATCTACAGAACATAGATATGGATCGAAGTTGAATTAATTTACCACGTATAAGTGATGATTACGAGAGAGGGTTTGAAGAGTTTTTATAATATGCTTAACACAACACAATGTTAGACTAGCTACATTTGGAATGAATCCTTATGGAAGTACCAATCATAGTTCATGGTCTTATTTGTTAGTGATTTGTAACTTGCCTTCAGGTTTGTGTAAGAAGAGAAAGTACATGATGTTATCTATGATGATTTCTGGTCCACGAAAACCAGGGAATGACATTGATATTTATCTTATTCTATTGATTGATGACTTTAAGTTGTTATGGAATAAGATGTTGAAGTCTTTGATCGTTTTGCCAATGAATCTTTCCAAATGCATGCAATATTATTTTGTACTATCAACGACTTTCCTGCATATGGAAACTTGTTAGGTTACAGTGTGAAAGATCACAAAGCATATGAGTAGTTAAAACATGGGAGAAAAATAATCTATATTCGACCTCGTAGTTTTCTAAATCTATTTCATATGTATCATAGATTAAAGAAGACCTTTAATGAATACCAAGAACATGACATTTCTTCAATTTCATTAATTGGTGATCAAATTTATGAGAAGGTGAAAGGTCATCATGTACACTTTAGGAAAAAAAGAAAAGCAATTGTGATTAATATATGGAAGAAGAGGTCAATTATTTTTTTATCTTCCATACTGTGGTTCTGTATGAAAATTGACGATGGTTGTACCACCCATTGTTGATTGTCCTAGACTTTTAACAATAAAATTTACAACAATGGGTCTAACACTGTGGTAACATGTTTTAATAGTCGTTAAAAGTTATATCTATAATAGTGACATTACCACCTCCCAGAACTTTTGAGTGACTTTTTTTAAGAGCCACATTTTACATGTATTAAAACTTGAACTGATGTAGAAAAGTACATATAACACCAATTTTCAATATAACCGTTCTTTTATAGAAAAGTACATATAACATTTCCATATGCCGTTTCAGGTTTTAACTTTTGTAGAAAAATCTCTTCATATATTGAAATCTCTTCTGTGCAATTTTAGGAAACATATAACATTTTGTAGAAAAATCTCTTCATATATTGAATCTCTTCTGTGCAATTTTAGGAAACATATAACATTATATATGGAACTAATTGATGTTATACGACCCATTTTTCTACGTTGTTGATCAAGACTTGAGGTAAAATGTAACTAATTTTTTACACCACATCTACATTAAATCTTTAATTGATCTAAACAGTAAAAACTAATTAATATTAAAAGTTCGATTCTTAGTAGTGCAAAAAATTTAAATTTTGAAAAATAAATAAAAGTTCTAAATCGTTAATAATACACCTTTTGTTTTAAAACACACATCCTGCTTATACAATAAAATTTATATAATTATACCATTTTTTTATCATTTTATATTTATTAACTAATTTATTTAATCCTATTAATACAACAAAGTAATTTATCAACTTGAAACTTGTGAATATATCACAATTAATGCTTCATAACAACTTTCTGTATAATATGAGATAAAGTTTTGTAACTATAAATGTAACTATAAATGTTTTAAGGTAACTATAAATGTAAGAAAAGAAGTTGTGGTACATATAATAACATGTAAAACTATTAAGCTATTAAAAATTGTTTTTATATTTCTTTTTAAAATCTTAACAACTTTTCCATGAAAAAAATTGTATACTATTTTGAAAAGGAAATTATAAAAAAACTGTTATTCTGAAAGAAATTTTGTCTAGTTTGTCAAACTTCTTATTCTCCTTTTAAAATTTAGTTTTTTGAAAAATATTTAAAACGTTAATATTTTCAAAAAGTAATTTCCAAAATGAGTTAAAATTTTAACATTTATAAAAGATATCGAAAAAATAATTATAAAATGGTTAAGAGGCCGAGTCATCATTGTAGCTCCCAAATAAAAGTTGGTCCATGAGACAGGCAACAAGCCATGTTTTAAGTTTTGGGCCGAACTTTTTATGTTTAATTTTATGTGATAATGTGAAAGCTAAATAACACACATCTTAATATTGATTAAATTATACTTCATTAGATACATGGTATGATATTAATTCTTAATAAATTTAACTTCATATTAAACATATTAAATGTTCCTACAGAGAACAAACAAGATAAGTTAGGCACAAGCGTCACCTTACCCATGTAGTCCGCTATCTCTTCAGTTGGCTTCTTCTTGCTTGATACATGTCGGTTTGGACCCAGAGGTACCTGCAGAAGGGACTCCGAAGCTCAAGCGAGTCAAAACTCTCAAAAAGGTCAAATATGTGATTAATGAATGCGTACCTTTAATTACTGGGGTCCACGCGTATTTATAGAGCATTAATGATGTCTGGTTATCCTGTGGGCCAGGCCTTGACTTGGGCTCTAGCTTGGGCTGTGAATGGGCCTAGGCTCTAATCCAGGCCCTTAAGGCCTATTGAATGCAGGGGCTTCCATTTTACTAAGTCTTCAAGAGCTGTCTGATCCGTTTACTTCTTGACTTGTCGGATGTCGTCCTTGGCCGCACACTGTCCTAGGTTGTCCGCTTTGTTGTTACTTTAGCCTTTATTCAGTTATGAGTATGAGTCTATGCCGGCCCAAGTCGTGTACTTGGGTTGTTTCCGACATATATGTGAGGGTTGTCACTTATATGGTTAAGTTGACTAGGTCCGGTACATTAAATAATTTTGATCCATTTGCATCAAATATAAAGTAGATAGTTTTTGGCAACATATAATATTTGGTATGACGGATATTATTCATCAACAAGTTAATGGAAGAAATTTTCCAACTCTAATGTCAGAACCAAATATTGTTGCAGCAGAGAGCATTTTCCAATGACAAGAGCACACAATATTCTAAACTAAGAATGAAAGATTAATTTTTGTTGATACATTATTTTAATAAGGGTAAATAGTTATTAGTATATTTCGTTCTGAATAGAATAAGAGAAAAACTTACCATTCTTAATACACCAATTGTAATTATGTTAGTTTTATTTACACTAGGTTAATAAATATTAAAGAAGGGTTAAGAATTTCAAATTTAAGAAATATTAAGAGTTGTAAATTTATAATACAAAAAGGTTAAGGGTATAAGACTTTCTCTAAGATGAGTTGTATATTAACATTAATTCTTCTTTTAATAAATATGTATAATTATTATAAAAAATAAATATATATTTAATCATCTCAATTAAGTTCAAACAAAAATAACAAAATTAAAGCTTTTTTACTATATATATTTTTATTATATTAAAAATAAAATATGTTAATAGTTGTTATACTGGGCCACAATTTATCTTTTAATAATATGAAAAATGTGAAAATAGATTTTGAAAAGAAAGCATATGCCAGCTAAATTAATAACATTGAGTTGGTTTATGAGATTAAGTTATCGTGTTTAGCGTAAACGAATACTAAAACATTGAGTTCTAATATTAAAGTTTAAGGTGAATTTAATTTAAAGTGTGATATAAGGTCATGTGCATGCATATTAGAAAGAATTAGGTAGCTTAGATACAACTGTTCTTCCTTTATTTATTTGAAGATTGATTAATATGGATTTGGAATGTCATTGTCTAAAAACATATTTAAAATTATCACTTGCTAAATCAATGGTTACTTTAGTTTAGTGCCAAAGTATATGTTAACATAGTGGTCAATAAGAAGCTATTACGCCTAAGTGATGTCCTAAAGAAATTGCCTATGTTTGGTGGTAGGAGAATATAGTAGTTGATTACTATTGGTTGTTAAATTTTAAATTTTTTATGGTCAATCATTTTGACATATGTGGATTATAAGAAATTATTACTGACCCAACAAATGAGACGCCACTTGCACACATAGTGTCCAAAGTTTCTCTTGTTTTTCTTCTAAAAATCCAAATCAGAATTAAGAAAGAATGTGATGTTTAGGATTAACAATTGTTCACGGAATGAAGATCATTAATCTACCAATAAATAAGTGAATAGAGATGTTCTATGCAGAATAAACAATTCAAATCGTTGTCCACTGTATCGCCTCCCATTACTGTAACCTATATATTTAATGTTAATTTTTATTATCATCTTAACCAACTTTTAGTGTTGAGGGGAATTTAAGATAAGATAATTTTTTGATTATATTTATTTATTTTATTAGAATTATACGTAGGAATGTCAACAGGGCGGGTAGGATACAGGTAATAGCTCTTTCGTGTATGTTGGATATCCGTTATGTGGGTATCTGCATAATTTTTTAATATCCACAGATATTCACGGGTACCCGCGGATATTTTAAAAAAATAAAAATAAATATTTAACAACATATTTTAATCGCAAATTCAAATAAAATACAATACATAACATTCATAAATTTTAAACAAAGTCCAAGTAACCCATTTAAATAGTATTGAATGACTGTTTACAAAGAAATAATTTTTTTTAAAATTAATTGATAAAAAATAACTTATTCAAAATCAATATGTTAATATTTTAATCATATTTTTTTATTTTTTAATTTAAATTAGAGTATAGCGGATACGAGTATCCACAAGTACGGATACTATGATACCCGTATCCGCCCTGTTAACATGCGTGTATTAAAAATACCCGTACCCGTTACTCGCGGGTATCCATTTACAATATCTATTTCCTAACCGTTGCGGGTTTTATTTGCGGATACCCGCGGGTACGAATTTTTTTGACATCCCTAGTTATATGTCTTTAACGTTCATCTTATTTGATATTTTCTTACGGAAATTTTTCTTTGAGGTCGGGAAAGAAAGACTCTATGAAATCAATTAATATGTTCATTCCTATCATATGAGAACTTTTTCTCCGGACGTTGTCAGATGCTTAACCTTTTAGAAGCTGAGTTTTTTTATACTAACCCTTTGGAGGTTAAGTTCTTCTTATACTAGTTGTTAGACATATATAAGTCATGGGAAGGAAAAATATGCACAACGGGTGTTTGATGAAAACAACTCAAAGAGAATTTGTTTACTGATTTATTAGAATCTTGATCAATATACAAAGTACAATGTCCCATCATAAAGAGAGAAAAGGAAAAACCTAATAAAGCAATAAAACATAATATTTGATAATAATAAAAGAGGATCAAATATATGATATCTCTCAATATACAAATAAAAGTAAAAGATATATAATATCTCTATCAACCCTTTGGAGGTTGAGTTCTTCTTATACTAGTTGTAAACAACAGGCAAAACATACAAAAAAAAAAGAGAGTTGAATTATCTTTCAATGTCTTATTTTTTTCACTTTTTTGCTAAATGTTGCTTGAAACTAGGTGGTAATAGTTTGTACGATAGATGATCTATTAGAGAGCTATTGAAATTCATTTTCACAAATGCTCTCCTTCTTTAGTTAATGCAAACTCAACAACATGTAATATAAAACGTTGTGAAATAAACGATTACTTAATCTTTTTACACTAGTTAATTTTGATAGCAAAAACTATGTCTAATTCTTGACTAATTAGTCAAGTTTCACTAGGCCTACTATTGTAAAGTAGAAATGAGCTATTATTTTGGCTTGTAGTTACTCCTTGTTAATCTATGTGCACTATTTCAAAGCATAATGATGTCATATGTGAAAAAAAAGGTAATATGATTCTCTAAATTATGTAATTATGTAGTATAGATCACAACCTTGACCGATTGACTAAGGACACATATTGAATTGTATTATATCTATAGCATTTTGCTGATAAAAAATGAGATCGGTGGTTTAGGGATTAGAAAACTATAAACAATTTTTTTTTTTAAAAATAGCAAAGTTGAAATAAATAATAATTAAGCTAATCAATCCATAGATTAAATCAACCAAAGAATTCAAAAATCATAATTCTTTAAAGATTAGATTCAAGTTTGAATCATTAATAGATTTAATCAATCCACTAAACCAGTTTATACCAATTAAATCTTAATATCATTCAATCCAAATTATATTTAACTACCAAATTTAGATTCAATCAATTTTAAATTCTAAATTTAGAAACATAAATAGACATCACAAAGAACAAACCCAAAATTAAGGAGAAGAATAAACTCCAATTGACGATCGATCAGTGCAAGAACTCAATTCTTATTGTTAATGTGAAATCCATGAATTGATCACGAGGAATTATGTTCTCCATTGATGAATAATAAAAATGATACAATAAAATGTAGAAAGAATGTGACAAGTAACAAAAAGGGGAAACCTAAAACCCTAAAAATTGTTCTATTGATTTTTGTCTATTTTGTGTTTTGCAGAATAAACCTTAAAAGTAAGCTCTAAACTTAAACTCTAATGTTACAAACTCTAGAGAATAATTGGCCGAATTAGGTCTAGAAACCCAATTAAAAATGTGCAAATCTCGTAGGATCCATATACAATAAATTTGCCTCAACTTCAAAAATAATTTAAGAAATAGCAAAGGAGTCTAAATCCAATAATCGAGTTGTCCATTTTGAAGCACTAAAAGTTTAAATCGAGTGAAACTAAACTAAGCCAAAATTGATATATACAAAAAAGTTTATGGTTAAAATAATGATCAAAGGTCTTTAATAAGAAAAGACAAAATTACAAAAAATAATCATTTATTATTAATGAACGTAATGTATTATTAATGAAATAAAATTAACTAATAATAAAAGTAAAGCAAATGGAAAATGTAATCATGGTATAATAAAGCTCTAAATATGTGTACAACATATGTGTTATGATGTACCTACTTTTGGCTAACCCGTCGAGTATTGTTTGACACTTAGTCACTCATGCCTAAATTTCCCTAGTATTATTTCAAAATGTAGCCACTCTTTGTTAAGCCACCGAGTATTATTTCAACAAGTCATTCTTGACTTAAGACAAAGAAAATCTCTTTCTCATTAACAAACCATAGGTTTCACTCATTAGAAAGTGTTTGTGTCTTTTGACCTTTACAAGGTTAAGCATTCTCTACTAATTTGCTAAAGATTGAACATAAACCATGTTCATACAAAACTTTTGGACACGGATAAAAATTTGCAGAGTTTAATTGTAACACCCCATCAAGGTGCTACCAAAAACTTTTTCATATATTATTTTTTTTTCAACAAAAAAAAAAAAAAAAAAAAATATCTCATTTATTTCCTCAAATAAATGTTCCATACATTAACATTTATTCAATACTAAAAACATTTAAAAGTACTCAATAATTAAAATCGTTCCAAATACATCTTATATAAAAACAAATTCTTCTTCCCAATGCAAACCCACACTCCTCACTACTGTAAATCTTGAACATCATCTGCAACCTTATCTGCTCCCTATACCACAAGTCTTACAATCATCACAGGTGAGAATCACAACAACAAAATACAAGGGTGAGCTAACTTAATATCACATCATAATTGAAATAAGTTATCTAACAAATAAAATTATCATATAACACCTCACCCAAACATTTTTATTACATCATTCAATACAACATAATTAAGCACAAAGTCTATTATCTCAATTCAAGAGGTTCAATCCTCAACACAACCCCCACACGTAGTTTACCATCCAACTAGCTCACTTATAGAGCCAAACACACTCTTCGTTCCTACTCCTTAGGAGTCTCCAGACAGAGTTTACTTTCCACTGCCCCACCATAAGTCTTAAGGCAACGTCAAACATCAGTACCACTACGTCGAGTCTATCACTCCCTGCTATTCTCTTAGAGAGTACAATCGGATTCCTCAGGGTCAACTCCCAGAGCCCCCTCAAGGTCAGCTCCTAGAGCCCCCTCACCTCTTGCTAAGACTTACACATTTTTGACTCACAAAAATCTAGATACACACCCTACAAGAATCACACTTGCAGACCTAAAATCACATCAGGCAAACCAACTAGAGGCACAAGAACATCCAAACCTGATGGTGGCTGTCCCTAGCCAACCATACATGTGTTCTTCAAGCTACTTACAAGCCAAAATGCCTCCAAGATTAACCAAGATCAACTAAGATCTTCAAAACATGTCTTCCAGCTATGTATTGCAAAGAGAGAGCTTCCCAGAGATGAATGACAAAATTTTGTGCTCAAAAGCTCAGATTTTCACCTTTGCTCGCAAAAACACAGCTTATATAGTCTGGTTTAAGTGAAAACAGACAATTGAATTTTTCGTATAGTGAGCTGATTTCACATGACTTAAGTGAAATTAGTCGATTGAAAAATAATTCAACTGACTGAATACATTCATACAAGAAACTATATACATCAGGTCTTTTCACCTGTTAAAACTCATTTTAACAAATTAAAAAAGACACACTAAGGCACACAAGACATCTAACCTGTCATATAGCCTACCAACAAGATATAACACTAACACATTACATTTAACATGTTATTTACATATTTAACACACTAGAACTTGATCTTCAAAAGGATCTTCATCAATCTTCATCAAACACTTAAGATCTTCATGCACATGATTTTATCAATTCTTTGCTTCAAACTTGTTTGTGCCAACAGTACTAACCGGATACTTCCAAAGACTTCTGATATACCTAATCATTGTTGGTCTAAAAAAAAATCAAGTAATCCATCTTTATACAGGATCTATACTAATTTACTATCCAACTTTCTCTGAAAGTTTCACCTTTAAAAGAAACATGTTGGATAATAAAAATCAATTCGTACTTAAAATAAAATACCAACATTCCTACTCATTTCGCTCCTGGAATTGCATCAATCCAACTTATATTAAAGGCTCTAAACTAAACCACGTTTCCGCTTCAACACTCTGCACCACCAATAACTAAAAGCTTGATTTTATGTCCTATTATTTTTATCTTCTTTTTTTTTTCGCCATATACTCATACTTAGCTCATGGTGAATAAATCAATGCTCTACGCATTTTATCATACGCCAGGTTCATTCCTTTTCTTTCTTTGTTGGGTCACTTAACCTCTTTCTAAACCAATAATATAAAGGTATCTATTCCAAAAAATATATAAGATTTTATATGATTCACACCTAATGAATTTCGTCCTATAATATAATAATATAATATACTATATATACACGCTTTAACATATACTATATATATATATATATATATATATATAT
>Ga0214545_1010228_pt1 | contig 13751 bp, 8 predicted proteins | sample CNSS4metaG_FD_160064 | JGI IMG/M metagenome (GOLD analysis project Ga0214545, IMG submission 160064) | Root nodule microbial communities from cowpea collected in UCLA plant growth center, Los Angeles, California, USA - CNSS4 | ecosystem: Host-associated > Plants > Roots > Nodule | place: USA... | reverse complement strand
CCTAAGCACTTTCAAATTATAAACTTTATATTATTATTGCGTATTACAATCATATATAATTAGTGCAATTCGGTTCAAAATAATGTAATTCAGTTCAAAAACAGTGCAACTCAGTTCAAAAATAATGCAATTCAGTTTAAAATCAATGCAATTCGGTTCAAAAATAGTACAATTCGGTTCAAAAATAGTACAATTCGATTCAAAAATAGTGAAATTTATTCAAAATCAGTGCAATTCGATTCAAAAACGGTTCAAAAATAGTGTAGTTAAGTTAAAAAATAGTGCAGTTCAATTCAAGAATAGTGCAGTTCAGTTAAAAAATAGTGCAGTTCAGTTAAAAAATAGTGCAGTTCAGTTCTGATATAGTGCAGTTCATAAAACAGTTCAGTTTATAACAGTTCAGTACAGTTCATATTATAGTGCAGTGCAGTTCAGTACAGTGCAGTTCAGTCCAGTTTATTTTTCAGAAAAACAGTTCAGTTCAGTTCGTCTGAACTGTTTTTCAGTTCAGTGCAGTTCATACGAACTGTTTTTTAGTTCAGTGCAGTTTGTGGTAGTTCAGTACAGTGCAATTATTTTTGCCCAGCCCTAATTGTTCAATATATGATGGAAGAGGATAAAAACATATTTTATCATTTTCACATCATTATCAAGAGACATAGTTATTCAGACACGAGTCTAAAATTTGTGAGCACAACAAAAGTACCCTAAGATGTCTACCAACACCATAAATATTACAATAAACAACTTTTCAAGTATCTAAAAACTTGAATAGGTTAATGCTAGAAAAATTCATCCATATCCTCAAAGTTCATGAAGTTATACATAAAATTATATTTAAAAAAATATATATCTTTTCTAATAATGTTTTAAGTATGTACTGAGCTGTATCATCAAAGAGGAAGTACTTATAGAACAAATTCATGAGTTTAAAAATGCTACTTTTTCTCATAATGTATTTAAGCTAAACAAAACTCTTTAAATTAAAGCAAACCTCTCTGAGTTTGGTATGACCGTTTATGTTATTTTCTAATAATAAAAAATGGTTTTATCATATTATTAGCATATATTACTCTATTTTACATAGATTACTCTTTTAAAATTATAACTGTTTAAATTTATGTAAACGATAATATATTTAGTATTATTAACGAACCTCTATGTAAGGAGTTTTCTAATTGATGCATTATAAATTCAATATGAGCATGATAGGAGAGTTAGAATTCTTCTTAGATGAAATAATTTTGTTATCACTGGAACTGTTTAAGAGTTCTTAAAAGAAGAATTAAACGTAAATATTTGATAAACTAGTATAAAAACTACATGTTGCTTAATGAACATAGTCAAATAGTTGTTACGGAAGTAATATAAAAGTTGAATGTTGTTCTTCCTTATTAGATAATATTCGACGGATGACATAGTTTTCATTGTGAAAAAAATCTGAATGCTTTATTCGATTTGTCTTTCTAAAATTTGTTGTTGGATTTAAAATTCGTTGGTGATTAAAGTGTTTAACACTAGGTAGACATGACAAAATGGACTAGACCTAATAAATTGATTCTTCAACTGATCACAATTTGATGGATTAAGTTGGTATGTTCAACATACTAGTTCATTTCAGTTTGTTTCGACAATCATAATCTTTAAATTAAAATTCAAATAAAAAAATCAATTATTTATATTATATTATTTAAAGACACACATGTATAATTATATTGTAACTTAAAATAATTAATATTTACAAATTAAGTTTAAAATAGTAACTTTAAAAGTAAAGGTAATTGTAAGGCCCATTAAGAATATTTTTTTTTTCCTATCCTAAATTAAAGGGGTTGTCCTTGTAAGTGGGCCTAAGGGTTGGCCCAGTAGATAAAACTATTCTTCGTTGCCCCTAGTCACACTTTCCACTCATTTTCACAGAACCTAGGACTGCAGCCGTCAACCCCTCTGCTAGGGTTTGCTTCCACTGTCACGTTGAGCTAAGAGAACTTGTTACTCCATGTAAGTATTCCTTCTTGTTCGTCTTGGTTCCTTTTCACCTTTTCGACATTTTAGTTAAGAGTCTTTGTTAACTCCATCTCCTGGTTCTGTCCCACCCTGTTTTCAGCCCCATAGTTCATCCTTAGAGCTGTTGTGCTCGGGGTCGTGCCGTTTGGGTCTCTACTAAGCTTTTTCCAGGTACGAAGAAGTTAGAGTCAGAGTCTTGATTGTTTTCTGGCTGAGTTAGAGTTTGTTGAATGTTGTATGCACTGTATGATTGTGTTGAATGCGTGAACGACCATGTACTGTCATTTTGGGTGCGAGCATGTGACTGTTGCAGGAGAAGCAGTGGCGAGATCTGTCAATCTCGCCCAGGCGAGACTTACAGGAGCAAACCAAGGTTTTCGCGAACCCTCGCCCAGGCGGAGGACTCTGGTTTTGAGCGAGGCCTAGTCTCGCTCAGGCGATAGCCACTCGCCTAAGCGAGGAGGAGTGAAGGCCTGGAGTGCTGCTGTGGTTTATAATTTTTTCACTATAATTGTATAAATAACTTTTATTTACTACAATATAAAAATTTAATGTAATTGCCATAAATATTTTTTTATCACCATCCAACATATTTTGGAGTTCAAAAGATACAAGATCTATGTCAAAATTTTATTATTATGTATTATTTGTTCTTTGCGTCATTTTGATCAAGTGATGTATTATAACTTTTATTAGTATATAAAAAAGAGATTCATTAGAAATTAAAAAATTGAAGTAAACAAACATTTAAAATATATTTTAATTTGAATATTTGTTTTTATTTTATATTTTTTTATAAATATTTTTAAAATTTATCAACTAGGTTTCATTAATGTTTGCAAATTTAATAAATGTTTTGGTCAGGGGCGGAACTTAGTGTTGACATAGGCCCCAACACTTTTTTTTTCTAATTTTTTATATATTTTTAAAAAATATTTTATATATTATAATTTTATTTATATTAATTTAGTTTAAAAAAACCTTTTTTAAATTTAAAAATTATCTTTTTCCTTTTTATTATAATTTCTTTTATTTCTTTATTTTTTTTCGTGTCTCTATCTCTTTCTCTTTTTTTGTTTCTATTTCAATTTTCATCATCAATTTTTTATTTTTTTCAAAATTAAATTGCACTAAGAAAAAATTGAGGAGTTAAGGAACATTTTGGATTAAACAATTTCTTTTTTTGAATAAATTTATTTTTTACTTTTTTTTTTCGAAGTAATATGTGCCTTTTTTATGCTTTAGGCATATCTCTATTGGTTAGAGATCATAAAATCATGCTTTAATTGTTTATCAAACTCTTCTTTGAGTAGATAGAGTTATTTTAGACTTTTAAGTTGTGTAAGGGAAGAACAAGATTATGAATCTCTAAGATAAGGGAATGTAATAATCTAGAAGTTATTATTTTTCTTAGAATATTGACTCTTGGTTTTAAGATTTAGTTTAGGATATTCATAATTTAATATTTTTCTAAATAGGTGAGAGGTGATAAATTTATATTAGAAAAATTATGGCAAAGAGTAAAATAATTGATTTTTTTTTAAATGGAAGGCTTGTGATGAAGATGAAAAAAGTACATCTATGTCATATAAACTTGAGAAACTTTATGAGAATCCAAAAAAATTGAAGAAAATGAAAAACAACTCTCTAAAGTTCCTAAAGTTATATATAATAAATTTTTAAATGCTTTAGAATGTGATCCCGGAAAGTAACTTTTGCTCCTTTTTTTTAATATATTATTGTTGATGATAAATTTATGCTACTTTATATATATATATTATTGTCATATTATTTGGATTCTATTGTTATGAGTGCTTGTTTTCAATAGAAAAAATGATGTGAGAAAATGAAAACTTTTTTAACTAAAAAAAATAATTTATATATAACAAATATAATTTGGCCCCCCTAAAATTTTTGTTGAAGTTTCGCCACTGGTTTTGGTTCTCATAAAATTTTATATGGTATTCTAATCTAAAATGTAAACAATTATAATTAATTTCAAAGTATTTGATATCGAAGAAAACACCATCCTCCTAATTAGGGATGTCAAAAAAATTCGTACCCGCGGGTATCCGTGGATAAAACCCACAACGGGTAGAAAACAAATATTAAAAATGGATACCCGCTACCCGTGGGTACGAGTATTTTTGATACTTGCATGTTAACGGGGAGGGTACGACTATCATAGTATCCGTACCCGTGGGTACTCGTACCCACTAAACTTACACCCGTTGACATTCTTCTCTTTCCTTTCTTTGAAATTGGGCATATACATCAAACCTTATATAGACAATGACGTTTATGGTATGCTTGTTGTCAAATGATGGAATCAAAATAAGAATACTTGGCATGTGACAATTGAGGTTTATTATTTGCTTATTTTGTTTATTTTTCAGAACCAATCGGAGAAAATGAGTTTGGTGATCAAAGCACTAATTAAAGAATTTCTATTATGTTGAACGTCATTTTATATTTACTTTTACAATTATTTGGACTTGTATCAACTTGAGTTTATTTGAACTTTATTTAAAATTTATGACAATATTGTATTTTATTTTATTTTATTTGAATTTATGATTAAATATTTGTTTTTTAAATGATTTTGCAAATACCCGCGGGTACCCGTGGATACTCGTGGATATGAAAAAAATAGGCGGATACCCGCACAATGGATACCTGACGGATATGAGTACCGGTACGGGACATATATTTATCCAGCGGGTAGGATACAGGGGAGCTACTACCTGTACCATACCCGCCCCGTTGACATCCCTACTCCTAATATTGAATATTTGATAATATTATGTTTCTTTTACCGTAATTTTTTATTATTTTATAAAAATTAATTAAAATTAACATTGACGTAGTAAGAGAAAACATGTGCAAGTATAAGTATGAGATTATATCCATTACCCGGTAAGGATGAGGATGAGACAAAAGTTTGATACTCGTTGGGTTTGGGTATGGGGATGGGTTTTTTCTACAAAAATAAGTATGTGATAGCAAAACATGTCCCCATCTCACCTATTGCCATCCCTAGAAAATCCACAAATATATTGTCTTAAGGTTTTGCACTGGAACTTTTAACTTAAAACCTTAAGACAATAAGTTCGTATATTTTTTAGAAATGATTTCATGTTCTCTTACATGAGTTGTCTCATGTCTAATTGGTACCGACTCTCCATGTTGTATCCCATCAAAATATCCTGCCATTTGCATATACTTTCAACTCACTAACAAACCATTTTAATATTTTATTCTCTTTAATAATCACTCAAACCAACCTTAACATTTCATTTTCCACAATCCTCACTTGACATTAAAAAATTTGAACACTAGTAAAGTTTAACACTAAAAGTTCAAAATGGTTAAGATAAACTTCTTTTAAGTTGGCTCAAGTACCTAGTCTCATATGGGTTTTCTTAGTGCATCTTGTTACTAATAATAACAAATGTGTGTGCATAAAACATATTGTGTCACATGTGGAGGGAAATTACATATTAAAAGGGTTATTCAGACTGCAAAAGGTAACATAAAGAAGGAGATTGTGTTTTGGTAGGTACAAGGTTATTTAGAGTGTATATATTGTTTCCTATAGATCCATTTTTCAATCTTTTTTATTGGATACTTTGAGCATTGTTCATACCTTTTTTTTTTCATCATATTTACTTACCCATTTGTAAGTTCCTCGAAATAGGAATATTATCCAAATATCTCATATAAATAATAAAGATATTTTCTATTAATTTTCTTTATTTACTGAGTTCTTCGGATTATTGAACAATTACAAATATTTAAATGATTTTATGGTCGCATATATATCTTATACAATTCTTATTTGGATATATGACAAATCAATTTTTTCAACAATGAAATAAGTCGAGTTGTTAATATAGTGAGGTCATCATAGTAATATTATTTTTAAGAAAATTATAAATTTCTAAACTTTACCCAAATTTTTTAGCGGGATAAAATTTCACACGTATTCAAATTGTCGCAAATTCATGTCTTGTTTTTCTACCTCTATTTACATCTTTATCATTTTTAAAATATGTGTGATAATGAAATAGTTTTATACTTAAGTGGAATTTATATTATTTAATTATTGATTTTATAATTTAAATTTACATTTATATTGGATAATATAAAGAAAAAGACAATATCACGAATTACTGACTAAATTTATAGACAGTTTAATTACTTTAAGTTTACATGCAAGAATAAAAGTGTGTGAAATTTTTACATTCATTGTTTTCGTGGGTTGTTTAGATTTCTAATCCACATTGTTATGAGTATTTGACTTGCTCAATTCATTATAATTGTAACTTTATGTTGATATTTGTTTGTCTATTTAATATTCAATATTTAATTTGGGATTAATTAATGCATTAATTCGAAAACTTAACTAAACCCGCTTAACTCCCCACAAAACAAGAGCATTTGCATGGTTTAAAGCTTTTTTAACTTATACTTAAAAGATTGTAATCATTATTCATCACACACATATAATTAAGTTCTTAAAAAAGAGTAAAAGTTTGAAATAAAAAAAATTTATAAATTAAATAAAATTTTAATTTAACTTCGTGCTTTAACAATGTTGAAATACGCATACATTGCATATTTTGGTTCAATTATTTGGAAAGCTAATAATTTATTTTTTTAATATCTGTATAAAAAATTAAATAAAAATAAATGCCTGTCCTATCGTTTTGTGATTTTGTACATGGGCTTTATTCGGGTTGGCCTTTTGAGCCTTACGTTTGTATCCTGAGCCCAAAAACGAAAATAAAAAAATAAAAAACAAAAACTTAACGTGTCACAACTTGGTGTCCTACTAAGTAGTAAAATCCAAAGGGAATTCCTCAAGCGAAAAACGATACGGTGAAATCTGAGCCGTTGACTAACCAAACTAAAAGCAAACATCTAACCGGACACGTCATCGATCCGTGTGAAACCCTTTCCTCCAATAAGAACCCATCTCTTATCCCTATATATAATTCCACTCTTCCCTCATTCACTCATTGCATCACAATTCGCTCACCCTCTTTCGCCTACGAAATCGCAACAACTTTTCAGCTTTTCCGGTTTTAAGATGGCACCAGCAAAGGCTGAGAAGAAGCCGGCAGAGAAGAAGCCAGCGGCTGAGAAGTCACCGGCGGAGAAGAAACCGAAGGCGGAGAAGAAGATCTCGAAGGAGGGCGGTAGCGACAAGAAGAAGAAGCGCGTGAAGAAGAGCGTTGAGACCTATAAGATCTACATCTTCAAGGTCCTAAAGCAGGTTCATCCCGATATCGGCATTTCCAGTAAGGCTATGGGAATCATGAATAGTTTTATCAATGACATATTTGAGAAGCTTGCACAGGAAGCGTCTCGTTTGGCGCGCTATAACAAAAAGCCTACCATTACTTCAAGAGAAATTCAGACTGCGGTGCGTCTCGTTCTACCTGGTGAATTGGCCAAACACGCCGTTTCTGAAGGCACAAAGGCCGTTACAAAATTTACTAGCTCTTAATTTAGGTTTTTAGGCGGTTCTATCGCGGATCTAGGGTTTCATGTGGAACAATTTTTTTTTTGAGCTTTAGTTCGTACATGTAATGATCTGAACTGTTTTTAATGAAAGCTTTACTTTGAATAATTGTGTATTGATTTTGTTTTATTCGATTTGATTTTATTGGGTTAAATGAGATTAGGTCAGAATTGTGTTTTCGACTGAGTTGATTCGATTGTTAGAGTTTAATTGGGTTATAGTTTGGCTAATTTTCAATTTGATTAACCGCCTTAGATTCTTACGTGAATGCTTTTTTGAAGCTATTTTATTTTAAATTTTTGGGAACACTGATTACGGGGCTTGATATATAGAACTAGTAATTGAGTTGCTTACTGTCTTGTCAAAATTTCAGGTTATTGAGTGTGGGTCTCAATTCTTTGAGCTCTTTACTATTGTCCAGGGACACTGTAGACTCTTCTTGTGTTTTTACAATGTAGATTATATGTTTATCTCGATTCGTTATGGTTTGTAAAGAAGCTCCATTTGGGGTAGTGATTTTTGTTTTTCGGGAAGACTTAATTCGATAAAATTTTCACAATACACTAGAATCAAAGGATTACTTTTTAATCCTGGAAAAAAATTTATGGATAATAAGTATAATCTTGTATCTATATCGTTGCACATCTTTTTACTATTTTAATATTAATTTTAAGAAATTATAATAATTTATGAAAATTAAAATATTTATTAAATTATTAAACATTAATAAAATCTAATTCATCAAATTTAAAAATATTTTTAAAAAAAATATAAAAAAAAATAATATTCAAATTAAAATATATTTTAAATATTTGTTTAATACAATTTTATAAATTTTAATGAATATTTTTTTTATATACTAATAAATTTTATAATACATTATTTGATCAAAATGATATAAAAAAATAATAAACATAATAGTAAAATTTTGATATAAATTTTATAATAAAATTTTGATGATAAAAAATATTCACAAAAATTATATTAAATTTATATATTTTAGTAAATAAAAGTTATTTATATAATTATATTGAAAAAATTACAGTATGATTAATAATGAGTTAAAAAATAAAAAATAAATAAATAAAATATATCGAAATAGTATTCTACTTGATAAAAATAAACAACAAATAAATATATTAAAATTTAACAAATGTGTATATTAAAAACAATTAGAGAGACTATTGAAAAAAATTGTACAATGTATAATTAAAGATATGATAAAATGAAAAATACTTTATAAATTGAAAAAACTTTTCAAATATCAACATATATACTTAATGAAAATTGTTTTAAAGAAACAAAAAAATTCTCTAAATAAAACAAAAATTATTAATAATAAGTAAATATTACTTTTATATTATCTAGTAAATGAAACGTTTATGTTATTAGACACTTAAATTGAGAGTATTAAACATTTTCATATAAAAGGAAAATATACAATAAATAAAAGTATTAAAAAATAATAAAAATATTCAAATGTGAGACATAAACATTTTTAATTGATATACATCATTTTAACATAATTACGAAAATGTTATGATAAGATGAAAAAATATATTAGAGATGCGAATAAGTTTAATGACAAACCAAATAATTAGAAGAAATAAAAAATAGAATATATATATATATATATATATATATATATATATATGAGTTTGTTTAATTAAATTTTAATATTTTAATAATTTAAACGGTACATAGATATGACGGAAACATGTATTGTTGTGAAGATATTACATTCACGTACCATTTCTATACCCAATTAAAAAAAGTCGGAATTTCTCATACTCATGTCCATACCTAATCAATGTGGAGATTCTCCCTTAAAATAAAGACGGATTCGGATAATACCTATTGAAACGAGTTTATTTACCATCTTTACGCAGAAGTTATATGAAAGAAAATAATTTCCTATTAGCGAAAAGTGAATCAAATTATTTTCAGGCTGTAAATTGCTTTGTTTCGTTAACGGACCACGAATAAAAGGATACTTCTCATGATCCGATAATATAAGTTGGTTATAACATTATAGAAATGTTTAAATTATGAACGGGGTGATATGTTTAATATGAGTTTTTCTTTTATTTATATTTTTTTATATTAGATAAGAGACTTAGTCGGTATATGGTTGATCTAAATAAACAATTTTTTTTTTCATTCAGTTTCCTTTTTTTTTTGTTTGTCTTTCCTAGTTAGTTGTCCTTCCATTATATTATTTCTGGTAAGCTCTATTTCTTTTCGGTCTTCAAAATCCACATCAGATTTAGTTTATTTCTATTACAAATATCCTCCGGGAGCTTTTCCATGTATCTCTAATAACTTATTCTGTACCCCTAATAAATTTTAAAATTCTCAATTTACCCTTTGTTAAAATATAAAATAATTTTTTTCTTATTTTTCTCTTATTTAATGTGCATAATTGATCTCACTTCCTATTTTAACTGAACTGCCTCCTTCACACATGATAGTGCTCTTCTTCCTCTTGCCTCTTTTGCTTTCCCACATCCACAACTAGTGTTGCTTTTCCAAATCTGCAAATAGTGCATCTTGGAAACTTTTGCTCCCACATTCGTAAAAGTGGTTTATTTATTTATCTTTTTTAATTTTTACATATTATACTTGAGAAGAAGTTGATTTATATTTGACATTATTATCCATTATTTTTATCTGCTGTATGTTTTCTTTCTTGTTTGTCGATGTGCTGTTTGTTTTTGTTAGATTTACAAATTCTATAAAAACGGATGTCGACATCCAATTTGATAATTGGTATTATGGATGTCGACTTCTGTAACTTATTTTTTTTTTAGTTACGGATGTCAAAATTTGTTATCGTAATTTGACTTACGATTGTTGACATTCGTAGTCTATTTTTTAAAATTTTGGATACACTGGATGTCGACATCCGTTATGACTATTTGGCTTACGGATGTCAATATCCATAACTGCTTTAGGGTATACCGGATGTCGACATCCGATATGATGAATTGGTTTATGAATGTCGACATCTGTAGTATTTTTTATTTAATTTTATTGTATTTCGGATGTCAACATCCGATATAATGATTTTGAATTTTTTTGAAGTTTTGAACTTTTCGTTTTGGTTAATTGTTTATATTTTTAAAGATATGCCTAGGACATGAGGTGGCACCACACACCATGGTCGTTCCTCTAGACGTTACTCTAGTCGTTCTTCACAGGATGACACTACATGTCCTAATAATACATCCTAATAATACATACGTCTTTCTTCCGAGTTGTCCATTATATTTATTAGATCTTAGAATAATAACAATGAAACCAAGATCAAAAGAAACCCCTCATACCTACTTAATTAAATCTTCACGTGTGGGGAAAATCTCATTAGTTGTAAAGTTAGAGGTATAATCTTCTTTGCATATATCATGAATGAAAGAAGAAAAGTTTGACACCAAACTCAAATTTACTTGAGAATCCAAAAACTCAAATAACTCAAACGAAAATCTTCCATAATTATAATCACCTACAATTAATTAACAAAAAATCACTAAAAATATGAAAGAGCCTTCATAACTTCAAATTTTTATTAATTTCTCCAAAGAAATAAAAAGAATAATTACTACATCAATATTTTGAATACAAACAAAAATATAGAAAATAAAAAATACACACGAAGCAATAAAGTTTAAACAATTTTTTTTAATTCGTTTACGTAGTGTACCAAATCTTTCAAATCAGGTATTATTTTAATAACTTTTTTAAAAACATTCATTAATGTAGTAAAAAACTAAACAAAAAATTACTAAATGAATATTTTTAAAACTAAAAAAAAATTTACGAATAAAAATAGGTCAATAAAAGATACACACTCACTATTAATTTTAAAAAAATATTCAGAATTTTTTTTCTGGATGTGGACATCCGATTCAAGAAAGTTGACATTCATTTCTCTTCACTAAAAATTACTAAAAATATGAAAGAGGCTTCATAATTTAAAATTTTTATTAATTTCTTCAGATAAATGAAAAGAATAATTACTACATCAATGTTTTGAAAACTAGAAAATAAAAAATACACACGAAGCAATAAAGTTTAAATAAAACAATTTCAAATTTTTTTTATCTTAACACAAGATGTGGATATCTCATAAAGAGGTTGACCTCCGTTTATGTAGTGTACTAAATCTTTCACATCATGTATTATTTTAATAATTCTTTTAAAAATATTCATTAATGTAGTAAAAAGATAAAAAAATTTACTAAACGAATATTTCTAAAATTAAAAAAAATTACGAAATAAAAAAAAGGTCAATAAAAAAATACACACTCACCAATAATTTTAAAAAAATATTCAGAAAAAAAAAAATTCCGGATGTGGACATCCAGTTCAAGAAAGTTGACATTTGCTTCTCTTCTTCACCAAATGTTGATATCCGATTATAATGCATACCGGATGTGCACGTCCGGTATTGTTTTTAATACTTTTTAAATTTTTTAACAAACTTATTTAATTATTAAAATAATGTTTAATTATGCCTTTGGTTCCCATTTTGGAGTCAAAATCTCAAAATGGTACCTAAATTTTTAAAAGTCTCAAATTGGTCCCCTTTTTTATTAAAACGTCTCACGTTTGCCCCTCTCTGTTAAGTCAAGGTTGACGCCGTTAGAGGGAGTGCCACGTGTCAGTTCCTCGATTTTTTGATTTTTTTAATTATTTTTTTTGAATTTATTTTTGAATTTATTTTTTCTTTTGATTTTTTTTTTAAAAATCAAAAAATTGCCACGTGTCAAGCTGTCATCGTGCCACGTGGTAGTGACAGAGTGATGTGGCAGTGATAGTGACACGTGTCAGTATTATGCCAGGTGTAATAAAGCAATAAAACACATAAATTTAAAATTTGAAAACAATTTTAAGTAAAGTTGAATGTGAAACATAATTTTAAATAAACTTAGCTATGTTAAAAATATATAATAAAAATATCAAATTTAATAAAAATATATGTATAACATTTATATAAAATTAATTTTTGTTTCAATTTGGAGAGGGACAAAATTGCTAATTTTTACAAAAATTGAAACTAAATTGAGACAAATTAAAATAAAGGGACCAAATTGAGACTAAGGAAATGACACCTGGCATAATACTGACATGTGTCACTGTCACCGTCACTGCCACGTGGCACGATGACAGCTTGACACGTGGCAATATTTATTATTATTTTTTTTAAAATTCAAAAAATTCAAAAAAAAAAATAATAAAAAATTCAAAAAATCGAGGAACTAACACGTGGCACTCCCTCTAACGGCGTCAACCTTGACTTAACAGAAAGGGCAAACGTGAGACATTTTAACAAAAAAGGGGACCAATTTGAGACTTAAAAATTTGGGTACCATTTTGAGATTTTGACTCCAAAATGGGGATCAAAGACATAATTAAACCTTAAAATAAATAAAAAAATAATTAGTGAATCACTATTTTGAAAACTAACAAAAAAAATCACAAAATTATAAATAAAATTTTAAATAAAAGTTACACGATGAGAAATAATATTTTAATAAATATTTGTTAAATAAAAAAAATCAAATCAATATTGAAAGTGCACATTCAAAACCAATTTTGACATCCGTTTTTAGTGTGCACTGAATATCAACATGCAGTTCCAATGAATACTGGATGTCCACATCTGGTATGTATTTTATTATTTTTAATTATTTTTAATATAGTTATTAAATTATTAAAATAAATAAAAAATAATTAGTAAATCAATATTTTATAAATTAATAAGAAAATATAAAAAATTATAAATAAAATGTTAAATCAAAATTACACTGTGAGAAATAGTATTTTAATAAATATTTGTTAAAAAAAATCAAATCAATACTGGAAGTGCACATCCATAACCAATTCTCACATCAATTGCTAGTGTGCACCGAATATCGACATTCGGTTCCAATGAATACTGGATGTCCACATCCAATATGTAATTTATCATTTTTTGAAATCAATTATGGAATGACTTTAATTGAATACCGGATTTCGAGGCCCGATAACCATACACACCGGATATCCACATCTGATTTAGAAAAGTTGATGAAGGATTATGTTGTTCCTTTTTAAGATTATTGAATATGGTGTGAGTTGATTAAGAAAGCTAAGTGAAATCCCCACTGGACATTAAGATAGCAAGCTATCTAGATGTGAAGGTTCCTTTCACAAAGCTCAAGAGAAGAAGATGATG
>Ga0214545_1010227_pt1 | contig 13754 bp, 6 predicted proteins | sample CNSS4metaG_FD_160064 | JGI IMG/M metagenome (GOLD analysis project Ga0214545, IMG submission 160064) | Root nodule microbial communities from cowpea collected in UCLA plant growth center, Los Angeles, California, USA - CNSS4 | ecosystem: Host-associated > Plants > Roots > Nodule | place: USA... | reverse complement strand
TAAATACCAATATTTGTTACTGTGGGTTAAATAAGTTGAAATCAACTGGAACACGAATTGACATATAGCCTTTTATCAACAACTTTTTATTATTATTCCTTCTGTAGTTATTTTAAGTTGATAATATGATATTTTTAGAAATTATAATGTGTTGCTTAATAATGTTTGATAATTTCAGATTATTTTATTTTATTAAATTTTGGAGATTAACATTTTAATTTTAAATTATTATATTTATAATAATATTTGGTAAAATAATAAATTTAATCAATTCACTTTAATTATGTTATAATAAATACATAAAATAATTTTAAAAAATAAAATATCCTTGAATTAATCAATCCATCCACTCATAATAAATTACTAAATTACAAAATATTTTACTAAAAACGTAAACATATTAAATCTATTCAGTTTTATTTCAACCCATAATAAAATCTATCGATCTTAAATTCATCAAACTGGATATATCTTGCAATATCTAAATTAATGCACTACTAAAAAATTTTTTTTTTCTTAATTTTGTTTTGAATTTTTTTTAAAAACTACTTATAAATTTTATTATGAGAAAAAAAATTGCAGGCTGCCAATTTTTTTTTTTAAATATTTTCTATAAATATTTTTTCAACAAATTTTATAAAAAATACTTGCGAATTTTATAATTTTGTAAGAAATAATATACAGCTATTTTTCTCTTTTAAATAAAATAAAATTGTATCGATGGCTGGTAAGTTAAATTTTATTTAATATCACACTTAATTATACACTTTTGTAAAATTTAATGTATATTAACTATTTTTAACGTGTACCTATTATAATACGTCTACCTATTTTTTCATTTTTAGCATAGTTAGATCCTAACTTTTTAGAGCAATAGTTTCAATTAATTTACTAAATTTTTCATCTTTTATACACTTACTGAACAACATAGTAACATTTAATGTGTCTTGAAAATAAAAACATTTTTTTGGTTTTGGTTTGGTGATTTGTTGGAAGTAGGAGGTGAACGAGACAAAAAGGGCAGAGGATACCCCATAAAATAAAGACTATGAGTCCAAAACTCCCAAATCATTTCACATTCTAATGCACATCACATGCTACCAACTTTAGGGCAAATTTTAAAACTTTCACGAAAGACACAAATCTTAATTACTTTTCCGTTTAACTAAGTCTTAATTAAGGACATGCAACTTAGTTCAATAATATATTATACAAATAATTTTTATTTTTCTAATACTTGTATTCATTTACAGTAAGTAAAATATGCTCTTCATTAGGAAGAAAAAAACTTAAAACAATATGCATAGCAAAGAAATATATAATCTCATATTTCTAAAGAATGTCTTAACTTGTAAGCAAAATTTGATAATTAAAGTCAAATTCAGTTTTTTTTTTCGCATTTTAAAAGTTTTAAATTTTATTTTTTAAATCTTTATAATAATAATTTTTAGATAAGATTATATGAACCACTTTTAGTATTTATATAGCAACTATAGATTTATCGTCGATAATATTCTATACAAATTTCCAGTTAGATAAGAGTATATTTTTTTTACACACTTCAATACTTTTAATATAATATCTATGTTTAATTTATCATCATCTACGATTAAATAATTTGATTTAATATTAAGTAATACAAAATATTTTTAAACATTAATTGGTATCAATGTTTTCATCATAAATTATTTTTTAAGACATCTCTCTCTCTCTCTCTCTCTCTCTCTATATATATATATATATATATATATATATATATATATATATCTAAAAAATTAAACTAATAATATAATTGTTAAACTACAAATTTATCCACTAAATTAAAACAATATATATTTACAAAAAATTAAAAACCTTATGTGAATGGAGGTTTGAACTCAATCAAACCTACTAATTTTTTTATGAATAATAATGAGATTGATTATACGTAAAAAAAAAAAAAAACCTTTTTTATTTCCAATGGCTCATTTCAATTTATTTAATAACACAAGGAATCAGAAAAGCAAGTGACATAAAAAGAAGTATACACAACATAAATTCAGAGAGAGACCTGTTTAAAACCTTAAACAGTGTAAAAATAAATGCCTAATGCTTATGCTCTCAATAAACTTGATATCACGATAGTATTTAAGATAAGTGTAGTCTTTTTCAACAAAGTACAGAACAATTTTTCATGATAAACAAAATTTATTTATAATTCTCGATACTTCTAAAATCAATTGTGATTGTGAAGCTCACTAAGCTCTCAGTCTCACGCATGGTCAAAGAATTTGTAGCACTTTCTCGTGTGGTCTTTTAGTGTTTTATATTAATATTATATTATATTATATTATATTATATTATATTATATTATATTATATATATATATATAAACAATTTAAATTTCTTAATACCATATAAATTAAATTTTTTTAATAGTACTACGTGTTTATTTGCATATATTTTTATTAATTTATATTTTATTCGATTCTTCGTAAATAATGTTTTTCTCTCTAACTACTCACAATATCAAATAAATTAAGAATAATGAATTCATGTATAATTTGTTAAACTAAAAATTAAATTTATCTTAATTGGTTATTTTAAGAATTTGTAATGTTGTCTATTTTCGTAAGCTATGATGTACAGATACGATATCAGATACGACACGTATTTGATACATCGATACGTTTATTTTTAAAATAATGTGATACGATACGCGATAGATATATGATATATGAATATTGAAAAGTGTATAATAATTCTTACAAATATAATAAATATATAATTGTTTATGTGTGAATACAAATTTCCTAATTAGAGACCAATTATTTTGGTACTTAAAACTTGGTAGTTAATGTTAGTGACCAATTTAAAAACCAAATCATAATTGAAACTACTTTAATTAACAATTTAGAGACCAATTATAATTTTTTGAAACTATTTTAGTTGTCAATTTGATCACTACATAGTGACTAATTTTTTTTGTCACTAAAATTGATTACTATTCAAAGATTTTATTGTAGTGTATTGTGACTTTATAAATTAAATATTTCATTGATAAATATCGTTAAAGTATCATAAAGTATCGAACACTATATGTAAGGATATATGACTAAACTTGAAGTAAGGTTGTAAACCACATCCAAAGCATAAAATAATAGTCACAAGTATATCTACTAAATTTTCAGCCACACTAAAATAAAGTATAATAGTGACAATTATTTAAAATACATATTCTTTATATTTATGATTATATAGGATAAAGTAATTGATGTAAAAAATTATTGGTAGTTTTATTTTATCCAAACCATAGACAAGTATTCAAATACCAATGCAATGTTACAGAGTTAAAATATTGATTAAGTGAGTTAAGATATTTAGTTAGGTTGTTAATCATGATTAGGTCGAGACAGAGGTACCTAGTTTTAGGTTGTTAGGGAAGATTTAGAATTTGGAGAGGGAGATTGAATGTTAAAATTTTCTTCACCATCATCATTGGGAAATGAATAGCACTATAAATATCTACCATATGTGCAGCTTTATGCAACTAGTAATCTGGTATTCTGGTGCATGTTGTTATCAAAATCAGAAAGCCATGAGAAAATATTTGCATGACCATTAACATATTATAAAATATTATTACACTAAACTATTTTGTGGAGATTATTGAATATATTTTGAAGTGATTTTCATAAACTCTGGGATTAATTAAAGCAGCCCAAAGCGTATTAGGCTCGCATTGGAATTAGGAGTTTTTGAGGCCCAATAACTTCAAAGACTGAACCTGGATTAAGCTACTTTTAACTTTTGTTGTCAAATTAAAGTCTTCAAACACATTTATTATAAGGTTTTTCATATTACCAAAATACGTTGATTTATTAAAGATAAAGAATTGAGTTGAAAAAAATTTGTTTTTTTTTTCTTAAATATGAATTAAATTAAACTTTATTCATTTAACTTAATTTACAAGTTAAATATTTGAGTCGAATTAAAGGTAAATCGACCGTAATTCATTAACAATATTTCTTATTATTTTTATTATTTTTTATAAATTTTATTATAATTATTTATTAATTTTAATTATATAGATTAATAAATTGATCTGTTTTTAAAATAATATTTTGAATGTTTAATTTCTTTTTAAGATTACATCAATTAGAAATGGACAAATTTAATATATATAACTGAATGAAAATCTCATTTTATAAACTGATTTTAAATTATTAAATTAGACTTAAAAATTTATTTTTTAAGAAATTTATCTCTTTACAAAAATATGTAGATGAATGTTTTAATTTTTAACTACAATATTAATAGTCTGCAGAGTGATGTATTAAGATAGATTGCAAAGTTTTTATTTAAAAAGAAATAAGTCAAATTGAGCTTATTAGTTTTTAGTTCAAAACCAATACCTAAATAACTCATTGACTTTTGCAATATACAAAATTCACATCATCCTGTAGACACAATGACAAACCTGTATACAATAAATAATGAACTTCAATTATGGAATGTTGAGGATAATAATGAACACCCTTTCACACTTTTTTAGTATTTTATTTCAAATAGATGAACAAAATCAGAATAACAAATTTGAATTTTTTACTGAATTTTTTTATATTGTTTCTGTATTGTATTTTTATAGTACATTAATTACTACTAATTTTAACGTTTTAAAATATATTAAAAAAATATTTAAAATATCAATATAATATATAAAAATATTCAGAAAAAAATAATATAAAAAAAATCAATAAAAAATCTGAACTCTAAAATAATAAAACAAAAAAAGTTAATAAAGAATCTGCATTCCTGAATAATAAGGCATACTCTGCTGTTACTAATCGATGTGTCATTAAATGCTAAACTGACACATTTCTCATGATTTGCATATGAAAAGGGGTTTTTTAGTGACACAAGTGGGAAAATAAATGGTGATGGAGCATAGCAGAGGCATCTTAAATGAAGGTAGGTCCAAAGGAATCGTGGATAATAATAAAGTAACATGAATGGTTGTTTGAAGAAAAGCATAAAAGGATTTGCCAGAATGAATGCAGAAAGAGAGAGTTGCATGAAGTGATTGTTACCAAAAGCAAGTAATAGAATGGGTTTGGGAACTAGAATTTGGGTGTGTAGTTCGGAAACAATGTTCATCCCAAACACCACCAATTCAATGCATTTCGAGGGTTCCATCTATGTTATCATACATCTTTGTCACCATTTTCTGGTCCCCACAACACGTTCTGCTTCTAACTCACTTCCGTAGGGCACATGCAACTTGAATTGACTATTTCTTTTGCACATTTACCTCATTTCATATCATTATGATAAGGTTCTCAAATAACCATGTACTACTACCCATATCCTATGTAGATTATGACCTAGCTCCTCCTAGCATTTTAAGATATTGCTTCTTTCACTTCTCAAGTTTCCAGCATTTGTATTATTATACTATCATGATTTTTTTTTTTTTTTTCTAGAGAAGAATGTTTAGATTCGACATCAATGATAGATTTAAATATTTTTTTGGTTTTTTAAATTTCAGTAAATTTTAGAATTAGTCAATTTTGAAATTTTAGACCAATTTAGTCCTTCATTTTTCGAAATGCGTGGATTTAATCATTTTAATCAAAATTTGTTAAGTTTATTTCACATTTCAAGCGTGTTTTATAATAGTATATGACTTAACATTAAAGCAAAAATGTGTCAAACAGTATAAATAACTTAAATACAATCCTAAAATGCGTACGAAACATCAAATAAACCTACCAAAATTTGATTAAAATTACTAAATTCACGTATTTCGAAAGACCAAAGACTAAATTGATTCAAAATTTCGAAATGGACTAATTCTAAAATTTACTGAAAGTTAAGGGACCAAAAACATATTTAATCCTCAATGATATCTAAACCAAAATCACATAAGAGATTGTAATATTATGTACTATTTATTTATATATATTATATTTGTTTGAGTCAGTCACCAAGATAAGTCACATATCATTGTTGAATTTCTTAAAAAGTATTTTATTCACAAAATATAACTCCAATAAAACATGAACTCAATTTATATGAGAGAGATCAACATCAATTTAATTCAAAATCTTAACATAATAAATTTAATTTTTTTTATATGATGCTCAACTTTCTTATCATTAACCAATATAAAAATTATAATCATGAATTTTCAACGTACCAATATTTATAATTTCTAGAAATTCCCTTCCACTTTTTATTTATATATATATATATATATATATATATATATATATATATATATATAAAATATGATGTGCTACAACTTCTGCGTGTTGAGATAAGTCAACCCTAGAAATAGCAATTGAAAATTTTGCAGGAATGGTTTGCCCAAAAGCTCTCACATCAATGTTGAATTTTAGTTCATAATTAAATAATTTGACTTACTTACGTTGTTAATAGTAAAAAATAACTCTTCATATCTCAAACAGTTGTTGTATAGAGTTCTTAACCTATGACAATCTCATGAGTTATTTATTGATTAAAAATCACAAATAATCCACTCTTCTCAATTATCTCTTAAAATATTCTCAGTACATTTCTAAACTATCTTAGTACGTTTTTATTTCATGTTATAATAATATTGTATAAATCTAATAATGATGATTATTTAAGAACATAATATAAACATTTGGTTGAAAAAGCACAAGACAAAGTGTATTTTACACCCTCTATATAGGTTGACTTTTCATCAAATGTTACATCAAAAGGTCAAACGATATTCTTGATTCGTAGTAGCAAATCAATTGCAAGTGGGGTCCTTTTTTTTCTTTTTTTTTTTGCAATTTAATTTAGAAGAATGAAGGGAAGATGAGTTGATTTAGGTATGAAGAAGAGAAGAAAAGAAAAGAATCTTGAAGCAGCGGCCTAAATGGAAGTAATGTGTATGTAATGATGTGGTGTTTTGAGAAAATAGGAGTGGGGCTTATGCTTAGATGGAAAGTTCAACATTCCCAATGAATAGTGGACACCCAAATTATCTATGGCCCAATAAGGCCCTTTTCTACACCTTTGTGGGCTCTTTTCAACACCATTCACAGTCTCCTCCACTAACTTCACTCATTCGTTTTGACTTTCTTGCCCATTTTTTTTTTTAATTTCAGAACTTTCCTATTAATCATCTTTTTATTAATTCATAATATAATTCAACACAGCTACAAAAGAATTTTACAACCAATTGTACACACAATTCATTAGAGAAGTGAGAACGGGCTACCCGACCCACTCTAGTTTGATCCATCATAAATTAATTATTTAGTGAATCAACATAACCCAACTTATTTATTAGTGAGTCAAGAAAAATTCGAACTCATCCGGTTTATCACGGATTAATTCACTGACTCACTTAATTAAAAAAAATACAAATTTTTTCGTCCCAACAAAAGTAAATTATAATTGTGATTAAAATCTAAATAAATTTTAATACAATCCAAAATAATGTTCAATCCTAAATACAAATTAAAATCAAAAAAATAATAAATTTGCATTTGTCAATCCAATATATTGACTAAAAAATAAAACAACTAAATGTAACCTAAATACAAACAAAATTGTGTGACTTTTTATCTGTAAGTGAATTTTTGATCCAACCTGACTCACCATAAATTCAACTTGAATAGTTAATTTTTCAACTGCTAAAATGACATTATGTTCGATAAGAAAATTTTCATATATTCGATGACTTTAGTTATCAGTGAGACTAAAAGACTCTCGTTGTTACCATTATTAATGTAGGTAGGTAATGTAAGGAGAATTTGTTATTAATTATCCAATATGTTTTCGATTAACATAATAATAGAAATCGTGTGTTATATATTAACTATAATATCATTTTATAGTAACAGGAAAACTTTCTTAATATGTGAAAATAAAAAGATAAAATGAAAGGACAATAATGTAACAGTCACTTTACCTGATAAAAAAACAAAAAATTATTTGAAAAAAATAGAAAGATTTAAAGTACTCAATGAATAAAAGAAGGGTTAAAACTTAGTCTAGGTTTTACTTAACAATTAATATGTCATTGTAAACGTACCAAAAGTTGAATGGAGTGGTAATAGCCCTAATATTAATAATAACCACAACTACAACCACATATTCAAAGATTGATAATTTCATAAATTACACATAGAAACACAAATAATAGAGAGAAATATATAAATTTAATAGTAGGATCTAAAAGCACTAGTAGCTAGAAAAGTTTAAAAGAAAGTTGAGTGATGCGTGGTGGCTCTTATGTTTTAGCATTAAAAGAAGAAGAATAATGGATGGTATAGTGGAATGGCAACAGTAGATTCTTGGCATTGAGAAAGACAAGAAGAATAAAACCCATACCCTAATATCATTCACTCACACACTTTTCACATTTTGCTAAAAGGAAGAACTCGTCGCGAAAATACAATAAAAATAAAATATAAGTCCAATTCATATAAAAAATTAACATTATTTATAATTTAAAATTTTACAACAATAAATTTATGAATCTTAGACGATGTTTAATTTTTTATTATATAAAATTTAGACTCACTTAAAATTCGACGCATAAAGTAACACAAAATTGACAATGAAAAGTCGATAATAGTTTTTGTTTAATGTCCATGTAAAACATATAGGTGCTTTTGTGAGTAAGAATGGAGTTGCTTGAACGTGTTTTCGAAGAATTTGGAAAGGGAAATGGGAATGGATAGAGATGAAATGGTTAGACTTAAGTTTAAGAAGTCATTTCATAGCTATCACTTTCTTGGTTGTCACATTGGTAAACTTTGTTGGGTCACATTTTCTTTGTGAACATGATTTTTGTATTAGAAAGTATCTGATTGGGCTTTGGATGTAGCATTTGCCAATGCCTCTTCTGATGTGTCATTTCAAATTGGACCTCAATGGACCTTCGTTTCTTGGCCCCTTTCAGCTCCAACCTCCACGTTGATGTTCATTTTCGGTTACACAATCGCTACTTTCATATTCTTTCGATTCATCTTCTTTATAAAATAGAAATATTTTACTATAACTTTCATTTTTTGTTTTTTAATTTTTACTTTCTGATGCGACTGGATGTGGATCATTAATCTTTTTTAAAAAAGATAAAGAAAAAAGTAATGATACATTAATTAATGATTTATATTAAATTATGTTAGTAAGTAAAGGACGAGAGTAAAAAAAATAGTCATTATATCATTATCCTATAATATAATTTACTTTAATTCATAAAAGAAGGTTGTGAAGATCTCAAATATTAGTAAGATTAACATTAAACAATTTATTCTCGTAGATGGAAAAAAGAAAAGAAAAATAAACTATGCATTTAGACTCTAAAAGTGCAGTACAAAACTATGTTAGCTTTGTAAATTTTGATATTTTTAATTAAATTTTGATTTCTTTTTTTTTTCTATTGATCAGTCAATTTTAATATTTTCTAGACGGGTGAGTATTATTTTATTTTATCATTTTATTTACTTTCATTCTAGTAATAAGAAATACAACATTTTTTTGTTAATATAAAATAAAGTTTGATTAGATATGTGAGTTTTTTACTTAAAAAATACATTTGATAACAAAATTGTCATTACCGATGTTGTCCCTTTTTATTAAACAAGTTTAAAAAAAAGTAATTAAATTCTTTATCTTTTCATAGTATCATTTTTTTTTATTAGTTATAAAATCTCATACTTCTTAATACACCAAAACTAAAAATTCAATTAAAACTATTCATTGGAAAAATATTATGCAAGAGTTAATTGTAAGTGTTGTGGAAAAATAAATGTAGATGAGCTATTAATCTAAAAAATAGGTTGTTTGTGATAAAAAGCATATTATAGTTGGGAATGTGCATAGGTCAACTCAAATCTTAGTTCTCTATAAAATAGTTAGACTTCAACTAATGAACAAGAAAAAAACATGATTGTGGAATGTTGAGTCAAAAGGGCCTTCTTTTGATGCTAATTCACAATCACAAACACAAACAAATCATTCATGTATCGTAATTTCAACAAATCATTTCGCACATTTTCGTTATCGTGGGATTCAAACTTTATCTTGCAGCAATAATTTCCATGCCTCAATCATTCAAAATACAGTAATAAAAGTGCAACCACTAAGTTCTCTCTTTTCATTGGAATACAGTGGTGTGATATAGTGAAATTCTTAAGTTTAGTATTTGAATATTTTATATAACATTCAATTTTAGAAATAAAAAATATCTATTTATTACAATTAAATTAAATTTTAAAGAAAAAAATTAAAGTACAGATAAAAAGTCGTAAAAAATTTAATTTTATAAAGTCTAGAATTTTCTAGAGAGTTTTACAAATAGTTTAATATGGTGAAACTTACTTAAATAAAATAAAACCTTCTTGATATTACAAGATCTGGCATTAAAAAGTATTATACGACATTAGGTTGGAAAAATGAGAGAATAACACGTTATCTGGGCTTTGATACTTTAATTGGGCTTTCTTACTTTAATTGGGCCTTCCATGTAAAATTTACAGAATAATCTAGCTCTTGCTTTTGTTATCCTGAATAGAAAAAAAACATCTGTTTACACATCATTCATGTAGAATTATCTAAATTTGAGTTTAAATATAGTTTTGACAGCTCTAATATATATTTTTATTTATTGTTTATATTTTGTTTAAACTTTATTTACTTGTGTATTATTCTTAATTTTTTTAATTTTATTTTTAATAAATATGGAAACATAAAACAAAATAAAAAACATAAGTTAAATATAATTATTGAGTATAAAATTTAAAAAACTGAAAGTAACAAAACCACACAAATAAAAAAAGAACTTCGATATAATTATTAAATAATTTAAAATAAAGTATAACTAAAAACATAACAAAATTTTAGAAAGTTTTGACTAAGAACCCTTTGCATACCAAATTTCAAAATTTGTTGTATCAAGAAATAGATTTCACTAATGTATTTTGGATTTTGAAATCCAAGTTGTTTTAAAAACGGATCTCACTTCCTATATCGGATTTCAAAATTCCATTAATGTTTTCAATGGATTTGGAAATTTGGTTACACTTGTTGCCGTAGTTTGAAATTTGATTAGTTAAAAAAAATGACTAAGAATCTAAGCATATCGGATTTCAAAATTCGGTACGTCCAAGAAATGAATTTAACTAACGCATTCCAGATTTTAGAAACGAATTTTACTTGTATCGGATATCAAAATCCGATTAACGTTTTCGACGAATTTGGAAATCCGATTAACGTCATTACTGGATTTTGAAATCCGGTTTGTACATTGTATTTTTTTAACTATTTTTATTATTTTTAAATGTTTTATAATTATTTTAAATTTATTTTTTAACTTTTATGATTTTGTTAGTTTTAGTCTTTTACTTTTAATTGTTTAAAGTATGTGTTTTTATTTATTTATTTTTAATTTTATTAATTTGTTATATATTTTAATTATTTTCTTAGTTTAATGTTTATTGTTTTATTAATTTATTGTATTTTTTTTGTTTTAATTCTGTTTTTAAAGTTGCTTTTATTTTATATCATTCAATTTTTATATCTTTTTTAAGAAAAAAAATTAATTAAATTTTAAATATTATACATTTATAATTTTAAAAAATTTTGTTATGTAATGTAATATGTGATTATAATCTTTGTATCTATGACAAAAGATTTTCCTTTAAATTTTTTAAAATCACAAGTAAATTTGAGTTAATGTCAGATTTCTCTTCTTTTATTAATATGTGCATATGGGTGGCAAAACAAGTCAGCCTTGTCCGTTTTGGCCCACCACGCCTTTGGCCACCATAAACTATAACATGTCCTGCCACATGATAGATCGGCTGGCTGGGTTGTCACTTTTTTTTATTTTAATTTTTTTAATATTTATTTATAAAATTTGTTGATAATATATATATATATATATATATATATATATATATAAAGATATTGGAAAATGAATTTGTCATAATTGTTATTTATGTAGATGACATAAACATGGTTGAAATTCCTAATGAACTCATAAAAACAATTGATTATTTAAAGAAATAATTTGAGATGAACAATTTTGGAAGGACAATTTTTTGTTTGGGACTACAAATTATGCACTCCAATGGTGGTAAGGTCGTTATATGTTGATAGAATCCTTTTTAGACCTCAAGAAAATGATGAAGAACTTATTGGTCTGGAAGTACCGCATCTTAGTGTTACAGAAGCACTTATGTATCTTTTAAATTATACTCGACCTGATATATCATTTGCTATAAATTTATTAGAAAGATATAATTATTCACCTACAAGAAGACATTAGTTTGAATAAAACATATACTTTGTTACCTTAATTGTATTACGAATATGACTTATTTTATCCAAATGATTCAAAATCATATCTAATGGGCTATGAAGATGCATCTTATTTATCAGATGCTCACAATGATTGATCACAAATATGATGTTTTTTCACATGCGGTGGCACAACAATTTTATGTCACTCTACGAAACAAACCATGATAGCTACATCGTAAAATCATGCAAAAATTTTAGCATTACATGAGGCAAGTCGTGAATATGTTTGGTTAAAGTCTATAATTCAATATGTGCGACAAACTTGTGGTCTATCATCATGATAAAATGGAATCGTTAACCATATATGAAAACAATAGTGCGTGTATTTCTCAATTGAAAGAAGGATATATTAAAGGTGACAAAACAAAATACATTCTTTCAAAAAACTAAAAATTTACTCATGATCTTCAAAGAAATTATGATATAGAGATCCAAAAGATTTGTTTATGTGAAACTCTGACAAATTTACTTACAATGTCTTTGCCAATAAGAACCTTTGAGTAATTGGACTCTATTACCTTAATGATGTAAGTATTCACGAGGGAGAGAAGTAGAAGATGAATAAAGAATGATGTGGTCTTTTTTTCTTCAATAGGTTTTTATCCCAAAGGGTTGTTCATAGTAACGATGCACAATCAATGGACACTCAAGGAAGAGTGTTATGAAATTAATGAATGTCCATTGACTTGCTAGCAGATGCTCATGATTGATCTCTATTGATATTATCATTAACTATTGTAATCATTGAGTTGTATCCTTTGGGTTGGGTTGTCTATTGTACCCATAAATAAGGACTTTTCCTAGTCTCTACTATTTCTTCTCCTTTATTTTGTAACACTCTATTAATTGTAAGTTTATGTTTGGAAATAAAATTTAATTTAATTATTATTAGTGTCTTTAAGTTTTATTGATATTAAAAATGATATTTAATGAGTTAAAACTTTTTTTTAATAAATTATACATTTGTTTTAAAAAAAATAGTTATCTTTGTTTTTTTGTAGTCATTTTTTATTATATTTTTTTCCTCTTATCTCTCAAAGACTTCAGTTTTGATTTTATTTTATTTTCTTATCTCTATGTGACTTTAAATTTGATTATATATTTTTTTATCTCTAGGTCAATTAAATTTTGATTCTATTTTTTTATATTTTGATGTGATTTAAATTTTGATTCTATTTTCTTCTTTTATCTTTCCATGCCTTCAATTTTGATTTGATTTTATTCTTTTATCTCTCTTACTTCTTATTTACTAATTTCACTCATTGTATCTCATCCCTTTCTTCTATTCTAGAATTCTTCTTGTGCGAATTTTGACAGATTTCATTTCTTGAATTGAATCTCATATTGTTTCTATGTACCAATTTTTTTATTCTCATTTTTTGTTAGTATGTTTTTTTTTTTTTTTTTTTTTTTTTGTTGTTTTT
>Ga0214545_1010226_pt1 | contig 13755 bp, 8 predicted proteins | sample CNSS4metaG_FD_160064 | JGI IMG/M metagenome (GOLD analysis project Ga0214545, IMG submission 160064) | Root nodule microbial communities from cowpea collected in UCLA plant growth center, Los Angeles, California, USA - CNSS4 | ecosystem: Host-associated > Plants > Roots > Nodule | place: USA... | reverse complement strand
TATATAAAAATATATATATATATATATATATATATATATATATATATATATATATATATATATATATATATATATATATATATATATATATATATATACTATCAAATTGCAACTATTAATTTTAAAATACACCCCAATATATTAATTTGTTAATCTACTTCTAGAAAAACAATTAAATATTTACATTTTAAGACATTTTTAAATATATTCAAAATAATTATATTTAAATTAAGTTCATAAATAAGTCATATACATACTGCTTTTACGGTTTTCTTACCAAAATATTGTAATATTTTTAAAATTTTACCTATCTAGATTTTAAAAATATTATCGAAATAAGTCAAGTTATGTTCAAATAACAATATTTCAAACTTTAGGAGATGAGATTTATATTTTTATACAAAATTTATTAATGTTTTTTTTTAAGTGAAAATAAGGATTAGATATGTATTTAAGACATTAATATAACCATTTGAAAGATCTGTAAACAGTTATAGTATATAATAAATAATTAAAGATTTCATCAAAGATAATATAAAATAATAAATAAATAATAAATATAATAAATATTAATTGTATTGAAATATAATAATATTATTGATTAATAATTTAATATCATTATATTAAATAATAATTAGTAATTCAATAATTAATATTAAATGGTGAATCAAATTTTATTAATTAATGTATTATATAGTAGAAAGTAATTAATATTTGACTTTTAAAAAGTGTAATTAACTTTAATTAATTAAAAAAATTAATCATTCAATTTAATTTGTATAACAGCAAATATATTAATGATTTCATATTGATGTATTAAATAATAATTAGTAATTGAACTATTAATATTAAATGGTGAATTAAATTTTATTAATTAATATATGATATATTGAAAAGATAATTAATGTTTGACTTTTAAAAAATGTAATAAAATTTAATTAATTAAATAAATAATTAATAATTATTTTGATTTGTATATTTGCAAATATGTATGATATTAATAATTTCATCCTCATGTATTAAATAGTAATTATTAATTTAAAAATTAATATTAAATGGTGAATCAAATTTTATCAATTAAAATATGATATTAAAAAGATAATTAATGTTTTTTTTTTAAAAATGTATTAAGTTAAAGAAAGAATTAATCATACAATTTAATTTGTATAACTGCTAACATTAATAATAAATAATATATATATATATATATATATATATTATTTCTTCTAATTATTTGGTTTGTCATGAAACTCATTAGCATCTCTAATATATCGTTCACTTATCATAACATGTATGTAATTATGTTAAAATATTGTATGTCAATCAAAAAAAATTTATGTCTCACATTTGAATATTTTTATTTATTGTATATTTTCCTTTTATATGAAAATGTTTAATACTCTCAATATAAATGTTTAATAGTATAAACCTTTCATTTACTAGGTAATGTAAACAACAAATTGTACTTATTATCATTCATTTTGTTTTCATTTGAAGAACTCTTTTGTTTCTCCCTAAAACAACAATTTTTGTTATTTCTCATTGAACATATATATTAATATTTAAAAAGTTTTCTTAGATCTCTAAGGTATTTTTAATTTTATTATACCATTGATTATACATTTTGTTAATAGTCTATCAAATTGTTTCTAAGACATACGTTTGTTAATTTTTTAATATTTTTATTTATTTTTTATTTTCATCATGTAGAATACTATTTCGATAAATTTTATCTAATTATTTTTTATTTTCTAACTCATTATCAATTACACTGTAATTTTTTTCACTATAATTGTATAAATAACTTTTTTTTACTACAAAATAAAAATTTAATGTAATTGTAATGAATATTTTTTTATCACCATCAAAACATATATTGGAATTCAAAAGATACAAGATCTATTTCAAATTTTATTATTATGTTTATTATTTGTTATTTGCATCATTTTGATCAAGTGATGTATTATAACTTGTATTAGTGTATAAAAAGAAATTCATTAGAATTTAAAAAATTGAAGTAAACAAACATTTAAAATATATTTTAATTTGAATATTTGTTTTCCTTTTATATTGTTTTTTAAATATTTTTAAATTTTATCAACTAAGTTTCATTAGTGTTTGCAAATTTAATAAATTTTTTAGTTCTTATGAAATTTTATTTGGTATTCTAATCTAAAATATAAAAAGTTATAATTTATTCCAAAGTATTTGATATCAAAAAAACAATCATCCTCTTAATATTGAATATTTTTTGATAATATTATGTTTCCTTTACCATAATCTTTTATTATTTCATAAAAAATAATTAAAATTAATATTGAAGTAGTAATAAAACGGATACGGGTATGGTACGAGATTATACCCGTTATCCGGTGGGGATGGAGATAAGAAAAAAGTTTGATACCCGTTAAAGTTGAATATGGGGATGAAGATGAATTTTTTCTACCGGAATAGATATGGGATAACAAAACTCGTATCTGTCCCGCCCATTGTCATTCCTACGCTTTGTGATCTTCATTTGTCTCATGCAACATCTTATGACATTATCAAGGACAATGATAAATGAAAAATAAATAATTACAAAGCATTATGAAGGATGTAGGAATATCATAAGACATAAATCATGTAGAAAGTTAACACATTGATATTAATGATGAATTGAGTGAATTAACACATTTTAGTCTATAATTTATTGTTCACAAATAAATTCTTGAAGCGACATCTTCGACGTTAAAGAGTTTCTGAACTTTTCATATTTAGGTTAAGAAAATATTGATATTCTTTTGAATTTTATTGCAAAGCATAAAAATGTTAGCAAAATGGAATAATAGATTTGTTTTTTTTTTTTTAAGAAAATTTTGAATAGTTGCCACATGTCCAAACTGTTCCTTCAAGAGTTGTCACGTGTTCAAATTGTTCTTTCAATTTGTATAATAAATAGATTTGTGTAATGGATAGATAGGTAAATAAACTCGAAGACTTTAACATTTCAAAAAAATATTAATATAATTTCTCAAAATTTAGTCTATAATTTATTATTCACAAATAAACTTCTGAAGCCATACTTTCAATGTTAAAGAGTATCTTAATTTTTCATATTTATGTTAAAAAAGTATTAGTATTCTTTTAAATTTTATTGTAGAGCATACAAATGTTATCAAATTTGAATAATAAATTTGTTATTTTTTTGAATTTCTTAAGAAAAAAATTGAAGAGCCGTGTGTAAAGCGTTCCTTGAAGAACTCTCACCTCTCACATGTCGAAATTGCTTCATGCACCCATCAATTTCTTCCTCCAAATTGCTTCCTGCACCCATCAATTCATTCCTGCATCCAATTAAGTTTTTAGAATAACCATTTTATCTCTGAATCGTTGATTCCGCAATATCCGAAATAACATTTTTCCTAGTGAAATTTTCAAAAACAGAATTTCCGGAACAAAATTTTCCAGATGAGAGTTTTCATATAAAATTTCCAAAACACATGAAGTATATTCTGAAATACGATTTTTGAAACAGATTTCCAGAATAAAATTTTCAAAACACATAATATCTTCCGAAATAAATTTTTTGGAACTCCTGCATGAAATGTGTTACGAAAAGAATTTTACGAAAACATGAAATATTTTCCGGAAAAATGTTTCTGAAATGAGTTCTTTAACCATTTTCTCTCTTCTTCCTGCAGTCTCCGGTAGTGTGGTGCAAGGGTGAAAGGTATTTGAGTATTTTCCTTGTATTGTGGGGTGCGAGAAAAAAAAATGATGGGGTGCAAGAAGCAATTGCCAAAATATTATGATCTAAGATATAAACCTTTTTAAGCTAGGTTAAAATATATTTCAGAAACCTATGAGTCTTTCACTTAATAAAACAATCCAGAGACTCATCCCATTCATACAACTTCATGACATAATTCACAATATATAAACGAGGTGTAAATCTTATCTTACAAATCGATTTTGTGGTGTTGAGTTAGACTTAAAGTCCACTACTAACATGGTATCAAAGCCAAATTAAAACATATCCTATTCTGTTCCACCCGATATCGAACTGCTAATGGACCACCCACTAATTTCTTGTCTCACGCACGAGATGAATTTATAATCGACATGAAAAAGTGTGTTGATAAGGCCAATTCACAATATATAAGTGGAATGCAAATATCACCTTACATGTCGTTTTTGTGGAGTTGAGTTAGACTTAAAGTTCACTTCTAACAACTCTTTTTTATTTAAATGTAATTATTTTTGAGTTACAATTATGCAGACAATTTAAATATAATTTCATCATAATGGAACTGAATAAACCCTTGCTCATGCACTATATGTGGTATTTAAATATTGAAGTCATGTCTCAAATATTGCAAGTTTCGATTGTTAACTGGAAAGAACTTACATAACATGCAATAACTGAAGAACACTGCACTTATTACCTATCTAAATGTGGTACCTTTAGTGATTCAAATCTTCAGAGATTCATTCTAGGCACCCCACAAACATTTGTGGCATTCATTTGGCAACTGTTCCTATATTCCTAGCTTCCACGGTAAGTGCTGAATGAGAATGGAGAAAGCAGAAGAGGAACATGAAAATGTTCCCTTTTCTGTGAATCCTTGATTTCAAAAACAATAGACACATAAGGAAAGAAACCATTTGGGATGTACTTCCCAGTGTTGAAACTTATCCTGTATATTCCTGGACTCACATCCTCAACTATGCTCAGCAGTTGACCGCTCCGGCCGTCTTGATCGGTCGCCGATGACCCCTGGAACACCCAACTGCCACCGCCTGTGGCCCCAAATGTCGGCCGAGGATGAACGCCCCTCCACACCTCCAGAAGCACCTCAATACCGGCGGCCGGAGAGCCCCGCGATACATCCAGCACATGAGTGGTGATGGGAGGGCGAGTTCTTGCAGGGTGGTGAATTGGTTTACCTGATGAACCCTCTGAAGCAGCAGTCACATGACTACTGATGATGCTAATACGATCTTCTAGCATTGGGAAAATAAGAAACAAAAATTGGTAACTTGTTGTAAACATCATGATGTAAAAGTGCAGAGTTTTGAAAATTCAGACCACAACATTTTATAAACAATAAAGGAGGAGGGTTTTGTTAAGCACTCAGAAACCAACTTACCATCCACAGATACCACATGCATCACAGTTAGAAATATATGAAACATCTTAGGAGAAAGTTATTTGAATACAACAAATATAATATAGTCCTTGTGTGGCATCTCTTTTAGAATGATGACAAATGATTGTTGAACGAGGTGTCAGTTTAACTGAGATGTCATAGTTTAAAATGGTTAATCACAGGTCAAAATCACATGATTTCAACACCAGTTAAGAGTTAACATTAAATCACTTGTATCCCAGATTTGAACATTGTAGAACTCAACTTTTAACATACTGAAAGAATGAATGAATGAATGGAAGAAAAACTCAAATATTTGATCATTCTACTTCTACACAAAAAGTTATGACTCATGATGAATGGTTGATGATATGCTACATTTCAATTAATGAATACAGCAATAAGCAAAACCAAATTGAATAGTTGAAGGGTTGTCAGGGAAACAAAGTGAGCACAAAGTTATATCTTTCCTAAGCAGATTTGAATGTCAAAAGGGGTTCTTAAACTATAACCAAACATAAATCAGGAAAGAATATGGAAGTACCTTCTGCCTTTTTAGCAGTGGAATACTTGTCAGTTCTAGAAGAAATCTCTTCTGCACTTGAAAAGAGCTTTGCAAGGCGTAGTTCTGTAATTTTCATTTGCTCCTGAGCAGCAATCTCAAATTCAACAATGGGCCTGTTTGTATATCGTCTCTGCACAGTGTAACATAAATTAATTTAAATTTAAATGAAAAGTCTTATATCAACATTTCATAATAATTTGGGTTCCTAACCAATGTAGGAAACTGCCAATGATTGAATTTGGCACATAAGAGACAATGAATGAATGAATATTCCCCACCCTTTGAAAAAAGAAGCTCAAAAGATCTATCATTGCTCACAAACAAGCTAAACCTGTGTAACCTTAAACAAATCTATGTTCATAACATAACAACTCAACGAAAATTCACCCAAATAGACATTAATCAAGAATAGAAGTTAAAGTAAATAAAAGCATTACCAGCACTAAAGTTTGAAATTCAAATTTACCTTCAGCTCAGCAAGTATCTCATCAGTGGTTCTGCCAGATGCACAAATGAGAAAAACAAACCCAAACTTTTCCCAGTACCGAGCATTCCATTCAGATAGTTCCTGAAAAATGACATGCAGATAATTAACTTCCATTTATTAACAGTTAACATTGCAGTTGAGGTCCCCCTCTAACCATATATTTGCAGCCACGTCCAAAGCTCAGTTTTGTTAATGAATGCCTAATTTCCAGCACAATAATATTAGCTAACGAAGGATGCTAACCGTGTGAATTATCAGCTAAGAAATTAAAACTCTTTGAAAGAAGGTGCTTTTCAATTCAATATCTTATGGTATGTTCAGTATTAAGATAGCAGACCATAGATCAATCAAGTTCCAACCATAAATTTCGTAGTACAACAAAAAGCACTAAAATATTAGTAATATTTTGAGTAGCAGCAGCAAGCAAACCTGTAAGCTAGAACCAGTTGCAGTAGATAAAGCAGTTGATTGCTCTCCCTTACTCCAACTGCATAAAACAGTTCCTTATTATTTCTAACTAACAAATATGATATACATTTTTTACCCTTTTCATTGCATAAATCACAGCTGAAGCCACAAAAAAGCACCACCCAGATGAAGAAAAATTCACAACTTTCACTCATGGTTCTTTCATCAATGTAAAATGGAGAGAAAGAAACCCAGATGGTTAAAACCAGGAACAAAATTGATGGAATGAATTACCTAACTGACAAATTCCATAGCTAACTTAAAAACTCACCCCCACCATGAAAAAAAAAACACAACCTTTTGCATCCAATTCATTTGTTTCATATCAAAACACAGAACAGAATGCAACCAAACAGGAACATAATATCAGGAATGAATGAACTCAACTGACACAACTCCACACCTAACTCAAATCCGAGACTCAGATTTCCTTTAGTCAGGGGTTTAGCACATTCAGACTATCACACAATTACAACTTTTGAATGAGCATTGGTCTCCTCATATTTTATCTAAGTAGATCAGACTTGAAATGCGCTTCTCAGATCAAGTCCTCCCAAATTCATCCAACATTCCAACCTCAAGTCCTGATTGCAGGGAATCCATTTCCTACAAAACTTGCACAAACTCAAAGAGAAAAGCACAACCATACCTAATTCATTAGTTTCACGAGTTTAATTCCTATGGTAAGTATGAATTTCCACCATATCAATCAATCAGAAATGATAGAAGTATGGAATTTTGAAGATTGCATAAGAATCAACTATTAACCATACATGATGATTTATAACTGAATGACAATGTAAAATATCTGTCATATCAGTCCATAGATTATACTCTTGGTTTCATCTCAATACACAAAATAGAGAACCACCCAAGTGAGAGAGCAGATAGTCTATGTATCCTAACTATCATGTATTAAAAATTCTCTAACTTTTATATCAACCACTTCAAAAGTCATGCTAAATTTCTGATCGGAAGGGAGAAATCACTGAACTTGAACTGCAAATCCCAAATGATGACCCAAAGAACCACCAACCCACAAAAACCAAAACACACCCTTTCCAGTCAAAAATCAAATCTTTCACACCAAAACACAAGAGGGAGAGTGACCCAGATGGAAAAAAGTGATGAATTCATGTACTGAACTGAGCACTGGCTTCAGAGGCAACAGATGGAGCATGGGTATGTCCGATCTGAGGGTGGGCAGAGAAGGCCTGAAGCCAACCGTTAACATCAACTTTGTTGAACCAAACGTCCCTCGCCACAGAAACGGCGTGCTGCAACGAACTGAAAGGAGAGGCCAAAACCATGTCCTTGGCGAATCTGGTGCTTCCACAGCACGATACGAAATCTTTCTCGTCGAAACTGAACTCCATTCTTCAAACACTAATCACTCAATTCGCTTGTGTTTTGCACAATTCTATTGGAATTGGAAGTGGACAGTGTTTTTATGATTTGTTTGTGGGAAGAGAAAAGAAGAGAAGAGGATGTGACGCTGTGTCAGCACTTAGTCTTGTTCTTGCGACACAAACAAAATGCCACGTAGAAATGTTCTTTTGGCCAGCACAAAAGAAAGTGGTAGCGACACAAATTCATTTTATAAAGAAGATAATATTAGATAAATACAAATTAAATGGAATGGATAAGTGCGATCAGCAACATTTGAAATTTTATGAATATTTTAATTTAAATTTATGTTTTAATATTTAGAAATTTGTAAGTAATTTTAAAATTTAAAATTATTTTTAATATAATATTATTGTATTAAAATTTAATAATGAGTTACATAAAATTAAAATTTATCATAATAATTATTAAAATACTATATTTGTGTCATTTATAAAATAAAAAATTATTTTTATATTAAAATATTTTCTGAAAAATTTGATCACATTAATTAAATAGTCAAATAAAATTTTAAATATTTTGAATTGACATTTATTTTATTAAAGTTGAATGTGAACATTCCTCATAATACTTTTTAATAAATTTTAAATTTAAAATATATGTTTAATTTTTATTTTGAGTACCAAATAATTATTCTTTCTAAATTAAACTAGTAGATGTTGTAAGGCCCACTTTTTTCTGAGTGTCCTAATGTTAAGGACTACCACACTGTTGGGTCTAAAGGGTTGGCCCATAGGGTATTAAGGCCCCTAAAGCAGCCAAGGTCCCTTAATTGCAAGTGATTCTGAAAAATCAGTGCCCTAACTCACCCATTTTCCCTCCACAGAACCTCTGCTAGGGTTTGGAGATCTATCCAAGTTCAAGTGAGCTCAACCTCCGTCACCCGTTCACGTAAGTTAGTTCTCGAACCTAGCCCTTTCTAAGTTGTTTTTGTGGTTTATGCCGGGACTCACTGTGTGAATCCAATGTCCTTTGTCGTGCCACTGTTTCAGTTCATAGATCTGCCCTTGGAGCTACTGGTTTCGCTGGCTTAAGAGTCGAAGTTCAATATTAGCCCTTTTCAAGGTAAGGGAAGTTAGGGTTCCGTTAAAGCTTTGATTTTTCATGATTTCTTTGATGATATTACGTGATTCATGGATTGTTTACTGAATTGAGCTTATAAAATGTCGTATTGTGTTATTTAGGCTGTGTTATTGGACTGTTGCACGAGAGAACAGTGGTGAGCATTGGTTTTCTTGCCCAAGCGAGCATGTCTCGCCTAGGCGAGATCAATAGAGGCTCTCCCAAGCTACTTCACGCAAGTAGTCACTCAGGCGACCCACGTTCTTTCTGAACGAGCGAACATCTCGCCCAAACGAGAGGGTTCTCGCCTAAGCGAGATCCCACTTGAGGTTATTGTTCCCCCTTTTTGAGCCCTCGCCTAGGCGAAGGGGACTCGCCTGAGCGAGAGTCTCTCGCCTGAGCAAGATCCTTCAGCCTGAGCGAGACCCTTCAGCCTGAGCGAGGAGTTGGACGAGGACAGTGTGGTGTTTGGTTGTTTCTTATTCTTGGATGGTTGGCACTTGCTTGGATGTAATTGTTATGTTAAAATATGTGATGAACAATTATGTATGAGTGATGTGATTCGTGGATGGTGAATGATGGGTTTGGTATGAATTTAACATGTAAATTAAATGAGATGATTGGTATCAAAGAGGCATGGCATTGATATGAAATACAAAGGATAAGTTGGTATGGATTCAATATTTGGATATGAATGAGGATTGGTTGAAAAGGGTTAGCATGAGGTTATGTGTATGATAAATATTACCTGATTGATTGAGCATGATTGGTCCGTGTCAGTGCGTAATTTCATGGCCCCTATTAGTGGGTGTCCATGGTGGTGCCCCATCTATATAATTTGGTAAGGATTCAAGGTAAGGGTGCATCCTGACACTCTAAGGAGTCAGTTAGTCTCACTTAGAGCGGACTGACTCTTGTGGTGAGAGTAACAAGAGGCCTGAAACTCATTAAGGGCTAACCTTGTGTGGGGGGATTGAATCATTGTAACACTTGTAACACATAGCTCGGGGGTGAGCAGGGTAATCCACCACAAGTGCAAGCATCCACTGAATCCGACCAGATTATATGTATCCGGATGAGTCGAGTCGAGTCTCAGTGTATTGATTTGGAAGGTCATAACATGCTTGGATGATGTATGCATATCGGACTGTGGAAGTATATCTGATTGTATGATAAAATCTCTTTGGCTCTAGCTTACCCTTTGCTTGTTTGATTGCCTTGTATGTTGTTCTTCTACCTTTGCGATAATCATCAATTTATTGATGGGAACAAATGCGAGAGGTATTCGTGGTCAACAGGAGAGAGATGATTCCGCTGCATAGTCTACCTGGGCTGAAGTTCTTTTATTTGGGCTTTTCTTTTAGGGTCACGGTCCATGTTCTGTTTTAGCTTTTGGTGTATTATCAACTACTCTTGTTTTACCTTTGTACCTGTTTGGCATCGTTGTATGCCTTTTATGTTCGAACTTCCTTGGATAATTGTAAGGAGTAAGGTTTAAACTCCTGGGCCGCATTTCTATATTATTCAATGTGATGCTTCGTTTAATTATATTTATTAATTAAATGGGGTGTTACATATGCACAATTATATATTTTTTATTTTGTATAATAAAACAATAAAGTAACGAGTAATGAAATATTATAAAAATTAAATAATATTTTTGTAAATATTATTATTAAACTAATAATATTTTTGTAAATATTATTATTAAAGTAATGAATAAATCTAAGTGATATAATAAGAATTTTGGTTTTAAATATAAAAAATAAAATTGATATTATAATATAATGTATTTAATTGATTTTATGAAATAATTATAATAGTCTGTGATCCGTGTGTATACTCACAATTTGTTTTTATTTTTTTTTCAAACTTTTTTAGAATAATAATATAATTGTTATTATATTTATTTAAACATTAAAAATACTAATTATAATATTAAAATAAATTATAAATTATAAAATTTTTAAAAGATTAAAAATTTATTTAACAAAAATATTTAGTATAATAATATTTTTTATAATTAAAAAAACATTTATAATAATAACATCACTATGAATAATAATAATAATAATAATAATAATAATAATAATAATAATAATAATAATAATAATAATAATAATAATAATAATAATAATAATAATAATAAATAAATAATAATAATAATAAATAATAGTGATACCAATAATAACAAAATAATAATAATAATAATAATAACAATAATAACAACAATAATAATAATAATAATAATAATAATAATAATAATAATATAATAATAATAATAATAATAATGTTTATGCTATACATATCAATGTTAATGCTAATACTACTAAGACTAATGTTAACTATAATAATCTATAATTATATATAAAGATATACATCAACAAAAAAATAAATAAAAAAATAAAAAAGACAAGTAATTGAAATATGATAATGTAATAAATAAAAGTAAAATGTGTCTAGTTATAATAATAATAGTAATAATAATAATAATAATAATAATAATAATAATAACAACAACAATAATAATAATAATACAACTACATATATAAGAGATACACATTTTTTGTGTCCTTTTTTGTTTTTACAATTTTATCCTCTTAATTTTTATTTTTTAAATTTAAGTAATTATTCATAATAAAAAATTATTTGTCAGTTTTATCATTTTACTAATTTTAGTAACTATTTATTTAATTCAAATAATTATACAAATATAGAGATAAAATAAATAACAAAACAAATAAAAGTGCAAGTAATTGAGATACGATCCCCGTAGTAAATTAAAGTAAAATATGTGTCTAACTATAATAATAATAATATCACTATAATAATAAGACTTAATGATAAAAATAAAAATAATAATAACAATAATAATACCACTATAATAATCTATAACAATATATAAGAGGATTCCCTCTTTTGTGTCCACATTTCATAATAACAATTTTACCCTTAATTATTTAAAAATTAATTATTTTAAAAATAATTTACTTTTAATCATTATTCTAAAAATCTCTTTTGTCTTAAACTATTATTTAAAAAAAGAAATTGTACATTTCTTATTTTTTTAATTTTACATTTAACAACTATTTTAAAAATTAATTATATATTTGTTATTGATCTTAACTTAAATTTATACTTAAATTTCTTGAAAATTAAAAAAATGCGAACATACACGTGTTGTCACACCAGTGTGTTCGCTAGTATCACACAATGATAATAATAATAATAATAATAATAATAATAATAATAATAATAATAATAATAATACAACTACATATAAGAAGAGATAAACATATTTGGTGTCTTTTTTTATTTTTTAATTTTATCCTCTTAATTATTATATTTTAAATTTAAGTAATTATTTATAATAAAAAAATATTTTTCAATTTTATTATTTTATTAATTTTAGTAACTATTTGTTTTTTGAATTAAAATAATTGTGCAAAGCTAAATGAACAACAAAATAAATAAAAAGATAAATAATTGAAACATGAATTGTGTTCACATTTTTTAATTTTCATAAAAATTTGAACAAAAATCAAAGAGAAATAGATAATTGTTAAAATTAAAAAAATAAAATATGTATAGAAAATAAGTTTTTAAGATAATTATTAAAGAGAAAATAAAATTTTAGAACAACGGTAAAAGATAAACTATATATATGAAATAATCAATTTTTAAAATAATAATTAAAAATAAAAGTAGAATAATAAAATATGAACATAAAAGATGGTATTCTCATTATATATTATTATAAATAATTATAATCGTAATAATAATAATATAATAATAATAATAATAAAAATAATTATAATTAATAATAATAATAATGTATAGTTTATAGTAATAATGATCATAATAATTATAAATTGATAACAATAATGATAATAATATTAGATAAATAAAAATTAAATGGAATGGATAAATGCGATCAGCAATATTTGAAATTTTATGAATATTTTAATTTTAATTTATATTTTAATATTTATAAATTTCTAAATAATTTTAAAATTTAAAATTATTTTTAATATAATCTTATTATGTTAAAATTTAATAATAAGTTACATAAAATTAAAATTTATTATAATAATAATTATTACAAATTTACTATATTTGTGATATTTATTTAAAATAAATAATTATTTTATATTAAAATATTTCTTAAAAATTTGATCACATTAATTAAATATTCAAATAAAAATTTTAAATATTTTGAATTGAAATTTATTTTATTAAAGTTGAACGTGAATATTCTTTGTAATACTTTTTAATAAATTTTAAATTTTAAATATACGTTTAATTTTTATTTTGAGTACCAAATTATTATTGTTTTTAAATTAAATTCTTAAGCAAATATTTATTGCTATTTTTTCGTCATACTTTTATTACATAAAAAAATACATATATATATATATATATAATTTTTTTATTTTTATGAATAAAAAATAGAGAAATAATTCCATTTGGTACATATAATTTCCAAACAATACACCAACAATATATATTTCCAAACTCTGTTTAATTTTTGAAATGAATTACAATACTAAATAACTTTTTCTTATTAGAAAGCAAACTCACATGTTTATGAAATTATTATATTTGGATAACATTAAATTGAATAACAAGTTTTT
>Ga0214545_1010224_pt1 | contig 13758 bp, 11 predicted proteins | sample CNSS4metaG_FD_160064 | JGI IMG/M metagenome (GOLD analysis project Ga0214545, IMG submission 160064) | Root nodule microbial communities from cowpea collected in UCLA plant growth center, Los Angeles, California, USA - CNSS4 | ecosystem: Host-associated > Plants > Roots > Nodule | place: USA... | reverse complement strand
TTCCTTTTTGTTTTGAATCAACCCATCATCTTCTTCTCTAGAACCTTGGAAAGGAACCTTCACATCTAGATAGCTTGCTATCTTAATGTCTAGTGGGGATTTCCTTGGTTTTCTTAATCAACTCACATCATATTCAATAATCTTAAAAAGGAACAAGATAATCCTTCATCATTTGAATTATTCTAGATGTGGGTTGTTGCAAACGTGAGGTGCTAGAACCCTATTGAAGTGAAAAAAAAACCAGTACTGCGCAAGTACTGGTGTAGCGCCTGGCGGTGGTGTTTGACCCGCCAAGCGATAGTTACCAAACCAATGGAGTACTGGAGCGCGTGGCGCCTGGCGGTGAGGGTCGTCCTGTAACATCCCTAAGGAATATTACGAATATTTAATAAATAATTCCAATTTAAAATAAAGTCCACATTTAATAAAACTATTTCCCAAAAACACGAGAAATTTAAAACTCAAATATAACTGTCATAAACCAGGAGTCCATAATATTAAAACTGAATTAAAATTTAATGGCTCCCGAAATGATTACATAATTATCTCAAAACTAAAACAATAATTATATGTACAAAAATCCCAAGCTAGCCCACGCTCCGAGTCTAAGTGTCTCCTGGCTCACCTGTCAAATCATCTGCTCCCGGATCACAAGATATTCGATCATCGCCACACGCACACAGATAGGGTGAGCTATGCACAATAAAATATAAACAAATATATGAAATAAACATGTTCCCCAACCTAAAACAACATAATTAAATATCTCATATCAAATTACCCAACCATGACCTCATAGTCCTTTATGAGTCATATGCATGTACTAGGTCTTGGGACTTCCCTGTGCTCCCACGAAACTGACTCATTCGTGGTCCAACCCTATGAGCCTATCCCGCTCATAGTACTGCCCTACAGACTTCTCGTTTGTAGTAAAACATCCAAGTCTCACACTTGGACCCTGGCACGCACGCAATCACCATGCTATGGACTCCTTGCCCAATAGTAGCCGACGAGAACATCACAGTTCCTTGCCCATCGTGCGCCCGACACATGCAATCACCATACTAAGGACTCCTCGCCCATTAGTAGCCGACGGGAACTCAACCAGTTCCATGCCCATCATGTGTCCAACCACCAAGCACATCCCAGACCCCTATTGGACTTAGTCCTTCAAGCCCCAACATCACACCACATGCATATACAATCCATCCTTATGATAAACAACCAAACACACACTCACAAACACATGAACATAGTAACTTGCATAAACTCGCTTAGGCTAGGGACCCCTCGCCCAAACTAAGCTCTCAACCTCGCTTAGGCTAGCTCACCTCGCCTGAGCGAGCTTAAAATAGTGACCACAGTATGTTATCTCGCTTAGGCGAGATCCCCTCGCCTAGGCGAGATCATGTCTCACCCAAACATTCAAAACAGTCTCGCTTGAGCTACGAATCACCCAAAAGCATCACACCTGACCACGATATCTCGCTTAGGCGAGGTCGTCTCACCTGAGCGAGACTTGACTCGCTCAACACACTAAACTCCTCGCCTGAACGAGAAGACTCGCTCAACATGAGCACCCTTCCTTGCGATCTCGCTTAGGCGAGCCACTCTCGCCTAAGCGAGAGTGTCAGTCGCTCAAACCTGAAACCATTCGCCTAGGCGAGAAACGCAACACAAGGCCAACCGAAATGACCTCGCTTGGGTGAGACTTGCAGAGTTTCCCTCTGTTTATGCACGTAAACCATCCGAAATCATACCAAACCACATTCCAATTCATGCCAAACAATAGAGAATCATACAACAAACATGTGCACATGATACAGACCAGAAATAATCCCAATAATCCCAGTTCAAAGCACAATTCACAATTACATTACCCAAAACCCTCATTTTTTTCCACCCAAAATGTGCAATACATAATAGATTCTTCAACCTATAACCATCCAGCCCATTCATTAATTTGATGATACATGCACGAATTCACTACCCTCATTTTCCAATCGAGAAAGCAATAACACAAAACCACAATTCAATCAAGAAATTCACATACTTAAAAGTACAACTCCCCTAACTTGAAAATTTGATTGAAATTGGGAAGAAGATTGGTTTTCTTGGGTTACCAATGAAGTGCCACAGACTCCCTCTTAGTTCAGCCCTTTTTTCGCACCCAAACCTCACCTCTCAACCTCAATTTCGTGCTCTCTCTGCAGCAGCTCACAACAATTGCCAAAAACCTTCCTTTTTCTTAAACTTTGGCTTTTATAGGTGCCTTTCAAATAGGTTTTAAAATTAAAACGGGATTGGCTTTAGGGTGACCTTAATGACTATTCAAGTCCTTTAGTGAGTGATTTTTCAGCACCTCCTAGTTACCCTTCTGCTAGGTTTTCTTTACCCCTTCACATTCATGCCACAACTAATAATTAGCAAAAAAAATAAAACTTATGCTTTACCCACCAAGGTTTGAACCCATGACCTTCTACTCCTAAGGCCAAAGCACAACCACTATGCCAAATCACATTTGATGATATCTTCCAACCCAAACAATTTACATCATCAATCCCATACTCGCACATATTATAAAAAGGCAATAATAAAATAACACACATAATCAGCATACATAGGACCCGAACCCAAGTCCTCTCACACAAACCAAACTACTCTCAACCACTTGAGCTAGTACTTTTCCACACCATATTAAACAACAATAATTATCATAAAGACGTCTTCTACCCACATTTATTAATTAATTAATTATTTAATTAATTAATTTTCCCGGATCTTACAACGCCAAGCGATACTTGTAAGTCAATGGCATCAGAGGCACTTGGCGCCTAGCAATAGATGTGTCCTGCCAGGCAGTTTGGAAGCAAATTTCGCCTGGCGGCTCAAGAGCAACGCTAGGAGATAATGTAGTTGCAGAGTGGTTGTTTATTTTTTTATGTGTGTGGTCTACAAGGCTTTGGTGATACCTTAAAGGTGGGCTTGTTGGAGTGTTCCTTGAATTGTGTCTCGGAACGTATCCCTTGAGTTGCTGCTTGGGATAGGAGTTAAAAACGTGGAATTCCTTGACCTGTGGCTTAGAATGGCGTCACTTGAGCTGTGGCTCAGGATGGCGAATGAACACGAGGAAATCTTGAGTTGTGGCTTGGGTTGGTGAATGTTGCTGGTGTGAGTGTGCGAGTTGTGGCTCGTACGGATGGGTCCAAATAGATTGCCCTCCTCAATATTTAGCTAATGAGTTTGGTAGTCTTGGAACATTACGAACTATATCCGTATTGGGAACTCCACCTGGCATTACGGAGCATGATCCGTAGTAGGTTTCTCGCACGCGTTCTACAAGTTATGGCTTGTAGGCGTGGCAGCAAGGCATATTGAGGTATTCATCTAAAGACGTAGATCATGGATGACATGGTGGTGACCATGTGGTTTGGAATCAAAGCATGGACTCCCTTTTATGTGTGTGCATATATTTCATATGTATGTATGCATATGTTTTATACTGTTAGCTCACCCTATCTGCTTGTGTTTGGCAATGGTCGTGTATTGAGTTACACACGAGCATATAATGTTGCAGGTGGATCTGGTGTGGCATAGAGTCAGAGCGGGGCTAGACGAGGAGAAAAGTTTTATCAAAGCTTTTATTTATTTATAGTTTGGAATAATTTTGTAAACCTTTGTTTTACCAGACTTTGACATTATATTCAAGTTTTATAAAGTATGGATTTTAGACCATTTTTTCGATGAAATAAATGATTTAAATTTCTCGTGATTTTTGGGAAATGAGATTATAATAAATGAAGTTTTAATCTTATTTCTTTAAATTAGTAATATCCGACTGGGATGTTACACTCTCGCTCAAGCCAGAAACTCTTGCCTGGGCGAGATTGCAAATAGTGTACACCACGAGTTCTCGCTTAAGCTAGCCCATCTCACTTAGGCGAGATTACTCTCGCTCAAGCGAAAGAAATTCGCTTAGGCGACAAATCGAATAAAAGAGAGGGACGAGTTTCTGCTACTCTTGCTTAGGCGAGAGATTTTTGTTTGGGCAAAGAACCACTTGCTTATGCGAGATCAACAGATCCCACCTGCTCTCACACATGCAAATCTAGAAACTCAAGCATAACATAACCCAACATATTTTCAATCAGCACAAACGACCAACAAGCATTTAAAAATATGATTCATCAACCAGCAGGCATGCAATAGTCTTAAAACTTTAGACTCTAGCTTCCCTTACCTCCAAACTGAAAGCAAACTACGGAATGTGAGTTCTAACAAGACCAACACCACAACTCCAGGAACATACTAATGAAATGAAAAGATGCACACAAGAATGGGAATAAGGTTATAAGGGTGAATCCTGGAAAGAACCAACGCAACCAAACTAAAAAGGACGAGAATGCATGAAGTTTAAGTGTTCAACTTACGTGGAGGGAGCTTTCGACAAGCTCGGAGGGGAGTTTCGCAGTGCCCTAGCAGAGCTCCTGTTTCATAAAAAGAGGAAAGTGAGTGAACTGTTTTGGGTGGATGAGACAGAATGAGAAGCATGTGGGGAGCTGAAGGGATCTTAGAAAACAAGATGGGCTACTCTTGGACCTTTTTACCAAAGTTGACCCAACTCTTTAACACAGAAAAAGAGATCTTACACCTTTGATAAAGAAAAAATAATAAAAAATGATGATTTAATTGTTTAAAATATTTGAAAATTGATTATTTATTGTTAATATATTTATTTAGGATAAATAGTCGGTTTAATATAATAAGTATGAATATATTTCGTTTTTAGCATAATAAGAAAAATATACATTTTTAGTATAAGATACATGGATTCATAAAACAAGATACATGCACAAGGCCATAACGTGCAACCATTGATTAGAACTTAAAATGAACACTGATATTGTATGTGTTATTTACTAAAACTTGATCACAAAGGATGTAGCTCAAGACAATTAAGTCTTTGCATTTTCTTAGGTGGAAGTTTATAAGCACTAGTAGTAAGGCTCAAACTCAGAAGGTTCCTTACGCTGAACTATAATATATTGTTTTAAAAGATAATATGTTTTGTTTCATTTTATTTTATTAAATTATGTGGGGGATTGTTGGAAATATTTAATATAATTTTAAAAATATATAATTAAAATATTATCCTATAGTTATTAATATTTTTATGGACTTTTACTTTTATAGGTAAATATTATTCGTGGTTAACAACTATTTTTTTTTATTAAAAATTAATATTTTATTTAACCAGATTTATTATAATTGACTCTTAAGTCTCTCTCTATTACCTATAAATACCCCTATTTGTGTAAGAATGAAAAACACAATAAACACTACAGGTCATATACAAGTGTTTTGTATTCTTCTCTATATTATCTTTTAAGACATTGGTGTTCATAAGGTTCAGAGATCCTTTGCTGCACTCTATCAATTTGATGGGTTGTTGTATCTTGGGAGAGGAACGCATAATATTGTGTATTGCCCTATGCAGTGGGGGCATTTTTTTCTCTAAGGACAACATGACAACGCTCTACGTGCCTCAACCTAGGATATTTCTACTCAATTCCTTATTTAATTTTTATTTATTATCTATAACAATATATAAAGAGATACCCTCTTTTGTGTCTATATTTCATTATTCTAGTTTTACCCTTAATTATTAATTTAAAAATTATTAATTTTATAAATTGTTTTAAAAACCTTTTTTATCCTTTTAGTTATTTTAAAAACATATTTTGTATACATATTTTATTTTTCTAATTTTATATTTTGCAACTATTTTAAAAATTAATTATATATTCTTTATTGATCTTAATTCAAATTTCTATAAAAATTAAAAAAAGCGAACACACAGGCCCAATAACGCTTGTGTTTTCGCTAGTTGTTATAAGAATTGTTGGGTCTGATTAATACTCTTTGATTCATATATATGTCAAAAATCTTATTCATTTATAACATTAAAGACAATATAAAGAAGACTGAAAACATTTTTTTATGAACTAATGTGTTTGTTATAGTTATAATTGTTATAAGAATTGTTGGGTCTTATTAATATTCTTTGATTCATATATATGTCTTGGTATTATTGTTGCTCTAATAATTATTATTATATTACTCATATTTTTATTATTATTAATATTATTTGTTTAATCATTTTCTAACATTCTTAGGGAGAAAATCTTATTCATTTTTAACATTAAAGACAATATAAAGAAGACTGAAAACATCTTTTTATGAACTAATGTGTTTTGTTATAGTTATAATTGTTATAAGAATTGTTGGGTCTGATTAATATTTTTTGATTTATATATATGTCTTGGTATTATTGTTGCTCTAATAATTATTATTATATTACTCATATTTTTATTTTTATTATTATTATTAGTATTAGTATTATTTGTTTAATCATTTTCTAACATTCTTATAGAGAAAATCTTATTAACTTCTAACATTAAAGACAATAAAAGTAGAAGAATGAAAACAACTTTTTGTGAGCTAATGTGTTTGTTATAGTTATAATTGTTATAAGAATTTTTGGGTCTGATTAATATTCTTTGATTTATATATATGTCTTGGTATTATTGTTGCTCTAATTATTATTATTATATTACTCATATTATTATTATTATTATTAGTATTATTAGTATTATTTGTTTAATCATTTTCTAACATTCTTAGAGAGAAAATCTTATTCATTTCTAACATTAAAGACAATAAAAGTAGAAGATTGAAAACATCTTTTTATGAACTAATGTGTTTGTTATAGTTATAATTGTTATAAGAATTGTTGGGTCTAATTAATATTCTTTGATTCATATATATGTCTTAGTATTATTGTTGCTCTAATAATTATTATTATATTACTCATATTATTATTATTATTAATATTATTTGTTTAATCATTTTCTAACATTCTTAGAGAGAAAATCTTATTCATTTTTAACAATAAAGATAATATAAAGAAGACTGTAAACATCTTTTTATGAACTAATGTGTTTGTTATAATTATAATTGTTATAAGAATTGTTGGGTCTGATTAATATTCTTTGATTCATATATATGTCTTTGTATTATTGTTGCTCTAATAATTATTATTATATTACTCATGTTATTATTATTATTATTATTATTTGTTTAATCATTTTCTAACATTCTTAGAGAGGAAATCTTATTAATTTCTAACACTAAAGACAATATAAACTAGAAGACTGAAAACATCTTTTTATGAACTAATGTGTTTGTTATAGTTATAATTAAATCATTTTCAACAAAGCCTAAAAATTTATATGCATAATTGTTTTTTCTTTCCTATTGGTAACAATAAATAAAATTATGGATAAATAAAGTTATGGTTCACTAAATAATTTTTTTTGTGATTTCTAAAGTTAATGATTTTCCTATTATATTAATTTATGCTTTAACATCTTGTACTCTTACAATTGATATGAAAAAAATGATTGATAATAAATATTTTTTTATCAGATTTATTAAAAATATTATATATGACATGAAATTAAAATGAATTATTTTAATTGACATCATGCTTATGATCATGTGTGTGCTGGAAAAAAAAGTTCTTTATATCAGAAATCGAAGGAATGGTCAAGTAAAATTAAACTTGTTTTAACCTTGGATTAAGGTGCACTATCATGGAAATATGTTAAAAAGTTGTTGTGTCATGATCTACTATGCAAGCATAAATTATTCCTATTTTTAATGCAATTTGACAATCAAGTTGTTATATTTATAGTTTCTAGTAAAAATGTCAATAAAAAAATGGGGCATATGAGAATGAGAGACAAATTTATTAGAAACTTAATTACTTATGGTATTATCTCTCTTGACTTTGTTAAGTCAGAAAGAAATATTGAAGATCTGCTTATCAAAAGGTTGATGCATCAACAAATATTTGAGTCATCGAGGGGAATAAGACTAAAGTCCATAAATTAGTTACAATAATGGACACCCATCTCCACGCAAATGGCGATCCCATAGAATGAAGTTTAATGGGTAACAATGAAGTTGTTGTTGTTGGAAATATTTTAATATAATTTAAAAAATAAATAATTAAAATAAAAACTTACTATTACTCATGATTTTATAGACCTTTAATTTGATAGGTTAATGTTATTTATGGGTAACAATTATATTTTTTAGGGTTAAGTATGTTTTTAGTCCTTGAACTTTGACCCAAAATTGGAATTCGTCCCTGGTCAAAACTTTGATAAATTTTGGTCCCTAAACTTTAGAAAATGAACACTACAAGAAAAATCGATATTACCGACGGCCAAAATCCATCGGTAATGGTCAAAATCTGTGGCTAAATAAACATTATCGACGGTCAAAAATCTGTCAGCAAAATGCTTGTCGGTAAAATTTTACCGACGAAATCATGTTCCGTCGGTAATTATCGACGGAAAAATGTCGGTAAATCTGTCGGTAATTATCGACAAAAAAATCCGTCGATAAATCTGCCGATAATTACCGATGGAAAAATCCGTCGGTAATTACCAAAAAATCCATCGGTAAATTTGTTGCATTGTTCATCTTCTTCCTCCTCCCTCTTTCAATTTTTTTTCGTTTTTTTTTTCGTGGTCGCCGTCGTCGTTGCCGTCACTGCCATCATCATCGCCGCCACCGTCGACGCCGCTGCCACCATCGCCGCCGTCACCGTTGCCGCGCCATCGTCTTCTTCTTCTCCTTCATCTTCATCTTCTCCTTCTTCCTCTTCTTCTTCTCCTTCTTCCTCTTCTTCCTCTTCTTCTTCTTCTTCTTCTCCTCTTTCTCCTTATTCTTCTTCTCCTTCTCCTTCTCTTTCTCCTTCTTTTTCTTCTTCTTCTCTTCTTCTTTTCCTTTTTTTCTTCTTCTTCTCGTCTTCTTATAAGGAGATTTGGGCGGAAAAATTCCCGCTTCTTTTAACGACGGATAAATTCGTCGGTAAATTCGTCGATAAAAAAAAAAAATTATCGACGGATTTTACCGACGAATTTTGAGTTATATAAGTATCGACAGATTTACCGATGGACAAATCCGTCGGTAATTCAAATTTTGGGCGGGAAATTTTTCGCTTCTTTTACCGACGGATTTTTTCATTAGTAAATCCGTCGGTAATTCAAATTTGGGCGGGAAATTTCCCGCTTCTTTTATCAACGGAAAAATTCGTCGATAAATTTGTCGGTAAAATAAATTTGAATTACCGACAGATTTTTTTGTCGGTAAATAAAATTTGTGTTATCGACGAATTTTTCCGTCGGTAATTAAAATTTAAAATCCATCAGTAATTCAAATTTACCGAAAAAAGTATATCCGTCGGTAAAATTCCGTCGGTAATTTTAGTTTTTTTTTGTAGTGAAATGAATATAGTCCTTTTAATCCAATTTTGTTAATTTTTTTTAGGTTTCGAACGCATTTCTCAGTAAATATTGAGTCAAGAATATGTCAAACGACATAAACAACTCCAATATTAACATGAAACACATTCGACATGTTGAAAAAAGTCCACATAATTGGGTTAAAATGACTTTATTTATTCATATTTAAAGTTTAGGGACCAAAATTTATCAAAGTTTTGACTAGGGACGAATTGCAATTTTTGATCAAAGTTCAGGGATTAAAAACACACTTAACCCTATTTTTTATTACAATTTACTCTTGTGTCTCCTTTTTCTGCCTATAAATACCACCTAGGTGCATGTGGAAACACAACAAAAAACACTAGAGTTCTATCAAAAGTGTTCATCTTTTCTTCTCTATCTATTTGTACCATAATGGCCAAATCGACATAATATTCGGATTAGACCGCTAACTCAGGAAAGTTGCTAACCCTAAAAGACCACTAACTTAGGAAAGCTGCTAATCTTAAAAGACCGCTAACTAATAAAAACTCATTAAACTCAAAAGAACACTACATGACATAGCAACACTTACATAATAGGCATATTCGTGAACTGCACGGTCTTCCCGTAACAGGTAGCACCGCCTACCTTAACTTTAAATATAATAGTTAAACCAATGGGACAAAGTGTTGAAACTAGGGCCTGGGCTTAATCAGGCCCATGCGAGCCCAATAGAGGCCCAACCCATAACCTAAACCAAGCAAAACATGATTAGAGTTCTATAAATAAGAGTGAACCCTAGTAATTAAAGGTACACATTTCATTAGTGCTTAATAGTAAGATTTGACTTTGAGAGCCCTTGCAGACTTGATCATCAGAGATTTTTTTTCTGCAAGTAATCCCTAAATGTTCCACCAAGTGTCAAGATGCGAAGACATGGAAAATGGGACCGAAGAGCATCCATCCGAGAGGTTCAAGGATTGGGGTAAGATGACATTTGAGTCTCATAATAATTTGTTATTGTCTCTACAGGAACAATATCTTTTAAAATAGTGGTGTTCATAAGGTTCAGAGATCCTTCGCTACACTTCATCGATCTGACGGGTTGTTATATATTGGGAGAGAAGCGCATAATATTGTGTATTGCCCTGTGCAGTGGGGGCATTTTCTCTCTAAGGATAGCGTTATGTGTGCCTCAACCCAAGATATTTCTACTTTTTTTTCCTTGTTTATTTTTTTATCTATTATTATTATAAGAATTGTTGTGTCTCGTTAATATTCTTTGATTTATATATATGTCTTAATGTTATTATTGTTCTAATAACTATTATTATATTATTCATAATGTTATTATTATTCATATTATTTGATTAATCATTTTCTAACATTCTTAGACAGAAAACCATTATTCATTTTTAATATTAAAGACAATGTAGAGCATAAGACTAAAAACATTTTTTTATGAACTAATGTATTTGTTATAATTATAATTAAATTAGACTCAACAAACCTAAAAATTTAAATGTATAACTGTATTTTTTTTCTATTGGTAACAATATTATGAAATTATGGATAAATAAAATTCTAGCTCATTGAATAATTTTTTCTGATGTATAAACCTAATGTTTTTTCTATTATATTAATTTATAATTTAATATCTTATACTCTTACAACTGATAGAGATGTTCTAGATCATAAATATATTTTAAGTTTTATGTATGAAAATAATTATAAAATGTTTCTTGTAACGTCCTAGCCGGAAATTACTTATTAAAATAAACAAAAATAAATAATGATAAACAACTGCATTTATTATCAATCAATTTCCCAAAAATCGCGGGAAAATTTAAAACCTTATGTTCAACGCGTCAAAACAGATAAAATAATTCGCATTAATACCGTAATAAAAATAAAGTGGTCTATAAAATTATTACAATAAAAACATAGTCTGATAAAATAAAATAGTGTGAAAAATCTCCAAGAATTCCCCCACTCCGTCTCTATGTGATTGTCCGCTCACCTGCATCAACATTTGCTTCCATGTAACAAGTTACATGATCATCGCTCCACACACACAGAGATAGGGTGAGCTCATTTAAATAAAACTAACAAATTAAATATTAATACAACATCAAAGCATTTAAACCCGGGTTAGTATGTTACTCCATTTTTCCCTTACTTCTCCAATTCCAGTACTTGTATTTAGACGTCTACCATTTCCATACCCTTTAGGTGAGATCAATGATCGATCTTTGCTACACGAGTGTCTACTCGCGCCTCCGACTACAGTCCACCACCTAATAGTCCACACGTGGGAATAACTTTGCCACAACATCTCACCGTGACACCAAGTGGAGTTCCCAAAAACAAACATAAGTTTGTAGTTGTTCCCAGACTACCAAAACTCTATCAGAATACTCTGAAGAGGGCAATCATCTGAAACCTCGTCGTACGAGCCACAATCCGCACACTCCACTGGACTTCCTAAACCACCAGGCTACAACCTAAAGTGGTCACGTGTTACCCCAATACAAGATGCACTCGTAACTAGGCCCCCAACCAAAGCATCACATCATGAACATCCCTTAAAGCGGTGTAGAAAACTTCCCTCGCGCACCATCAGTGGACCAAAATCGCCTGGCACACATCTCACGCCGCTAGGCGGAAACTGAGTCGACCGCCTAGCGGTCTCTACCCTGCCACCAAGTGCCTCGCTGTCCGCCATCGCCTGGTACATCCCTCTAGCGTCGCCTGGCACCACGCACCATCAGGGCTTCTACTGCACTATTTCGCCTGGCGGGACCATTCCTACCGCCAAGCGCCCTGCGCGCACAATGACTACTATTGTGACCCTACCGCTTGGCGACTCCTGCACGCTGCTAGGCACCATACCAGTAGCGCAATGCTACTGGTTTTTGGTATTGAAAAACAGATCCCAATGGACCACAAATCATTCACACACCAAATTATAATACCAGCATGGTTCTCTATTCATACATCTATAACAAGATTACAACACACCCATTCAAACATGCCATCAAATCAAGTATTGTCATGTTCCCATGCTCTCCTTCATTTACTTCCTTAAACATGCCACATATGTTACACATACACAATCTTACGATCATACAGTCTGATATTTATATACACTCATGACATCATACTTGGGTCAATATAGCATATGTACTCTCATAATAGTTCACAACCATGAACCCATGACTAGGTAAGAGTATACCAACCATACCATTTCATATAAATCCATTTCACTCTTACTACAGGATAACATACTTTCATAATATTAACTTATCTCCTATAATAAACATTTAAGACATGACTACATCATATCACCTTTTCCACTTTAGCTTTCTTTAACCTTATTTACCCACTAACATATATCTTGCAACCACATATTCCAATTCAGTCATATACATATAAATCCACATTTTAAATACCTCAAGACATGAGATCCATACAACATCACAAAACAGGGGACTACACTGACGAGCCGCCTGGCGACAGTTCCTATTCCGCCAGGCGGTGCATACATATCTGGATTCTACCCAGATTTTTCCAGCACTGAAATGCAACCTCATATCCCAACTCAAGTACCTAACCTCATACTGACGGGTTTCTATATATACATGCACCATACAGAATTCATACATCCTTCATATCCTTCTTATTTTGGTAAAATCAGTGCACCAAACATTGCAATAATTCATGATTATTATCCCCAAGCCCCGCATAAACCCTATCCCCTCAATTCCATTCAAGAGTTCATGCAATTTCCATCAATTTATGAACTATAAACCAAAATTCATCATACAATCATATATGTTCAATAAGACTATGACCCAATACCACCATATCACTAACAACTCATCAAAACACGAAAAAAATAACAACAGCAACATAACGCCTAGCGGGTCACTCCCGGCCGCCAGGCAGATCATCTGCAAACCCAGAAACTGGGTACAACCACATGTGCGCCTGGCGGCAGTTCATGCGCCGCTAGGCAGTTTCTGGAAAAATCCAGAAAACGCAAACCAGACTAGAATTGAGAGATTTCACAGTTCAAGCATGACCCAAAACATAATTTTCATACGATTCAGAATATAAAACATACAGTAGGAACTCCCCTAACCTGGATTCCCTTAGCTTCTCCTTGACTCTTGCGAGCTCTCCCTTGATCACCAATGTCCTCCTTTTCCTTTCTCTCAAGACAGCCCTCAAGCCTCACTCAAAACTCACCAATTCGTGCTCTCTTCTAAAATATTTATTTATTTATTTAAATTAGTGGGTCTTACATTTCTCATACTAAAATTGCATTCGCAAGAAATTTTTTTTATCTTGATATATATATATATATATATATATATATATATATATATATATATATATATATATATATTTATAT
>Ga0214545_1010218_pt1 | contig 13766 bp, 7 predicted proteins | sample CNSS4metaG_FD_160064 | JGI IMG/M metagenome (GOLD analysis project Ga0214545, IMG submission 160064) | Root nodule microbial communities from cowpea collected in UCLA plant growth center, Los Angeles, California, USA - CNSS4 | ecosystem: Host-associated > Plants > Roots > Nodule | place: USA... | reverse complement strand
CCCCATTACTTTTAAACCTTACTCTTTTCACCCTCTTGGTAAATAAACTTTGCATCATAATCTCTTCAATTATGCATATTCATCACTTTAATCTTTTTTACAGTCAGTTTTCTTTGTTTTTGATTCCATTTCCAGTTCCGACAACACAATGTGCAAAGAAAAGAAGTTGTGAATAAGATAGCCAAAACATAAAATAGAAACCAAACATATCTAACAACATAAAACATACAAGTTCTGAAGCGTACGTTCACATCGACCCACTGTTAATTAAGCGTATGCTTTTCATGTATGGAATATAGATACTGTTTAGGAGAACCTGATATAAGGCATGATCATTCATCAAAATACGTTTGAACCTTTTCATTAGTGATTTAAATATAATAATAGGTAGAGTTTGAAGAGTTTGTTATTGTTTGTCACTTTCTCAAGTGATCTACCAAGTAAAAAATGGTTTTCAAATTCCGTTTCACTTTTGCAGGAAACGGAATTCGTATTCCGTTTTCCAAAAATGTCTAATTTTTACATATTTTTTTTGCATACGGGTTCTGAGATCCATTTAATATGTTTGTAAAACGGATCAGAATTTCATACTTAGATTTTGTGTGTTAATGGATTCTAAAATCCGTTTCCAGCATTCTACACGGATTCTAAAATCCGTTTCATATGTAAGTGCTTGGCACCACCACACTCTGCGCCTGCAGAAACTTCTGTATGGGAAGTTCACCGCATAACCGAAGATCTGCGGGATCAAACCGTACACAAAGACCGCCGCAACTGAAGCAAGCTCAGGAGGTTCACCCAACAACAGAAGAATAGGCTCGCAGAAGATATATGCCACCGTTAATGGAATCCCAGTCACAACTAAAACAATAATTGCTCTCTGCATGTACACGACCAGCATCTCATGCTTATTAGCTCTGTACGCTTGTCCACATAAAGTTTCAACAGCACTTCCCATACCCAGCTAAATCAATTACACACACAAAAAGAAATACATAATCACAACTATTTATGAGTAGAAAAGAGAAAGTTTGTAAATGGTGATCCGTGTGAAGGCGAAGGCTTGAGTGACGAGGGACATGAGGTTGTTGATGACATAAACGATGATTGCAGGTCCTGCAAGGAGAAATAGGAGGTCGAATTCGATCCATGTGGCTGAGAGGATGCGCTTGGAGAAGGCTATGGTGGTGTCCGATAGCACCTCTTCCAGACGGGATTTTGTTACGTGTGATGATTCATCATCATGGCTTGAGCTCAAGAAGGCTTCATGTAGTTCCTCTTCCCGTTCCATGTCTTATGCTTCACCAACCTTTCAATAACTTTAAATAGCAATAAAATGTAAAATTAAATTATTTAATTAAAATGTATACTAAAATATTAAAATAATAATAATAATAACTAGTTGTATAGTAGTAGTGCAAATTTATGGGGTTGTTCATGGACCATTCATCTGTCAGAAAAAAAAAGCTTGATAGATACCCGTACCATGCAAAACTAAATAAATACAAATAAGCAATATATGGCACTTACTATCAGAGTACATGATTAAAAGGTTGTATAAAGTTAGTTATAGAATTTTACAAATTTAAAAATAAATTAGATATCTATTTTAAAAAAATTATTTTATAAAACACTTATCATATCTTATATTTTTTTAAAAGGAGTGCATGTAGAATACCACATGTTTTTTTTATTAAACAACCAATTGAAGCTGCCAACAACCAAATGCAAGTTTGTTGAATGGAATCATTGCAACTTACACATACAAACCCCTTTTGGTTCTTAGCTGTAGCTTTAAGCTCGGAATTTCAAACTTGTGATTTAGGACTGCACTAAGGGACGGAAGCACTGTTACTCTGGAGTCACATGGCTCCCCCTTCACATCTCAAAATGGATTCTAAAATCCGTTTCAGCGTCCTACACGGATTCCATAATCCGTTTCTGTAAAAATCAAAAAAAAAAAAACGAAACGGATTTCACAATCCGTTTCACTAAAATTCAAAAAAAAAAGAAGTAAAAACGGAATGTGTATTCCGTTTCATCGTCCACCGCCACGGATTCCACAATCCGTTTTACTAAAATTAAAAAAAAAACAGAATGTGTATTCTATTTCAGCATTCAGGAAAACGGATTTCACATACCGTTGTTTCGGTGCACTCTTAAAACGAAAAACGTTTCTCAATTTTGATGAAATGGATCTTGGGATGTATTACTAAAATCAATTAAAATACACACACAACCATTCCTAAAATGAATTACAAATTAAAAAATATTACTTAATTGGCCAAATGGAGTTGCGCGAGAAAACGAGAAAAGGGAGGCCACAAATGAATACTGTGTGGACGCTCCAGAGAAGAATTGTGTGGAGGCTGTGTGGGAGAAGAGGAGAATGAGGGAGAAGAGATGATGCGCTAGGTCAAAGATTCCTGATGGGGTGGAGGGAATCAGATTCTTGCTGGGGTTTGTTTTGGGGGTGCAGAGCGTCAGGTGGTTTTCCCTGGGGTGCAAGACATTTTACTGTGTTTTCTCTTTCTTCGTTACCTTTTTACTGTAGGCAAAGCTGGAAATATATAAAGTTTTGGGGGTACAGGAGAAAGGGTTTGGGGTGCAGGGAGAAGCCCCCCAACATCAATGATGACCCAGTCCATTTCTCTCTATCTGCTGCAAATTCATGACCCAACAATTAATTGGGTTTGAGAGAGAGTAAAAAAAAAAATGCGTAGCCCACTAAAAAAGATAAATTGAAAAAATTAAAGGGTAATGTTTTATTACACGTCCATATTTTAGTCTCGCACTCCCCATCAATGTGAAAATTTGTGTTGTCTTTTTGGAATTTTCCAATCTATATATGACTATGAGATTATATAATTTGAAAGTTATTTTATATTTTAAAATTGTATGATTAAAATATTTCTTTTAAATAGCTTGTGAATTATATGATCGATTTTTTTTTTCATATAATGAGAATCTCTTCTAACTTTTAAATTAAAAGTAGCAAAATACGAACTTCCTTATTTATGGGATTGCAGGACCAAAATATAGAGATATATCTGTAAGCTTACCCATTTTGTTGTACTAAACGTTTGTTGTTCACCTGGCCCACTCACTAAACTAACCTACTTTATTATCATGATATTTTTAAAATTAATTAATTAAAATTTATTTTAATTATTTTACTTCAACTAAGATAAAATTCCATCAAAGAATGCAAATACAATTTGTTTTGATCTTGCTCTCAGCTAAAATATTAATTAAAATAATAACTGATTACAACTCCAACTTCCACCCTTTATGTTCATGTTCCTTATCAATTGTCAGAGATAATTAATTTGTTTCTTAAATATTGTACATGTTAATTACGTCCCTTGTAATTAAAGGAACTTTTGTAATTTCCAATTTTAGTGCATGCTTGAATATGGTGTCTGTATCTTTCTCCAAATAAACAAATTAGTAGAAAAAAGAAAAAAAAATCTATGATAACTTTAACTATATTCTTGTCGTTTTCTTTTACTAAGATTATTTATTAACTTTTTCTGTTTCCTAATGATATGGTTGGGTTTAGTTATTCTTAACTTTTTATTTCACAATCTTTTTCTTTTCATTCCTTTATTTCCTTTTCTAGTTGATTCAATGATTTTTACTCTTTATGTCTCAAGTTTAAATTCAAGACTTTAAACGCGAAATCTAATTATTGTAAAATATGTAAATTTTAAATCTCATATTTTAAATATGAAATCAAACACTTAAATTGTGTAAAATATGTAAAATTAAGTTGAGTTGCTCACAATAGTTTTCTTCTTCTTTTTATTATTAATAAACATGTGCAATATTTGTCACTTTAACATAAAGTTTTTAAAGTAAAATATACATGTATAATTAATCCTTTATTTATTTTTCCCTTTTAAAAGATGAATCACTGTTATTTATCTTTTGCTTTCTCCTTTATCTTTTTGCCTTTTAAAAGAAGAATCACCATTATTTATCTTTTGCTTTCTAATCTTGCTTGGTAGATGACAATATTTGTCATTTTATTATTTAATCATAATTACTTTAAAATATATAGCTAATGCATCAGGTTTACGATCATATAGAAATTTGATATTTTGTTTTAGAATGTTTGCATCACTCCCAAATTTAATTTCCATTCTGTTAAAGGGAAGGAAATGAGAAACAATAGAATGAAGAGTGGAGTTGTTTGAATGGAAGAAAATTATAATCCCATTCAATTATACAATGTCTTATAAACGTATAAAATATACATTTTTATGTATTTATTATTGTCATATGAAATAAATTAATAGTTATAAATATATTATCGGATTGTGCTTTACTAGGTAAGCGATTCTTTTTTAAAATTCTCTGTATCTGTAACTCTAACCCCTTGTACTTAAAAGGTAAGGTCCGACAAAAGGGGTGTGTTGTTCGGATGCCAAGGAATAAATCAACCCAGTTCCTTTTTAATTATTATTATTATTATTAAAAGTAGGAAAATTTAAGAAGCGTACTACTAAGTACTAAGTAGTGATTGCTATGAAGATTGGTATATGGAAATTATTAGGCAACTTTTGAAGTTTGTAGATTGACTATAAATGTTATCAACATCATGACACATGGAGTCAATGCAAGTAAACGGTGACTGACTTGGTGTTGCCGTGTTGATAACTTAGTTCTTCGACTCCATACATAACTTGTCCACATTCTTAGTCCAAACACACTCCGTTCTTCTACAAACAACATACCATTATCTAACAATGTCTAAGTCCAAGTTTGATCCTAAGCAGCCCTCATTGCCCATATCATATCCAATCCATGAACTCCAGGACCTGGAATCAGGCTCCTACTATCAATCCTTTCACTACCCTTTTAACAAAGCTTCAGTTCCCATCGAAACTGGCTATTCTGCACCATTACCTGATCGAAGAAGAATACTTGTGTGCCATGATATGGCTGGAGGGTACTTGGATGATAAATGGGTCCAAGGAGGAACCAATGCAGATGCATATGCCATATGGCATTGGCATTTGATAGATGTGTTCGTCTACTTCTCTCACAACCTTGTCACACTCCCTCCTCCTTCTTGGACTAATGCAGCTCATCGTCATGGTGTTAAGGTACAATAGTTGAAAATCTTGTATCGATTAAACATAAAATAATTTCATAATATATAACTAGTTGCAAACTTCACTTTATAAATTGAATTCATAAAGTTGAGTTAGACTTGAAATCTACTTCTTAACATGATATCAGAGTTATGAACTTTGTTTGTTGTAATTGTACCCTTAATCTCTTAGGTGTTGGGGAGTTTTATCACTGAGTCAGAGAAGGGAAGTGCTATCTGTGAAAAACTGCTTTCAACAAAGGAGTCTGCTCGAATGTATGCAGAACGCTTGGCAGAGCTGGCTTTTAAGTTAGGCTTTGATGGGTGGCTGGTAAACAAGTTTTCATCTCTGTTGGGTACTATTTGAGTTTGTATAAACATCTATTGACTATTTTTTTCTTGCCTAGGTTTTAATATTTATGAATTTGGAACACAATACATGAATTTTGCTGCAACGAAATATAGTGTTTGTGCTGTAAATAAAGCTTGTAATAACTTACTTTTTATACACACTAAAGATAGATACATAATTAGTCTGTCTGCTACCTTGCAGCAATGTTTTTTTTCTGTTGTTCTTTTCAACGATTCAAATACTACTACTCAATTGCAGTTGAATATGGAGGTAGAATTGCAACCAAAACAGATTCCTAATTTGAAAGAGTTTATCAGCCATTTATCATTAACAACACATTCTTCAGTGCCTGGATCGCTAGTGATATGGTGAGAATATGAAGACACAAAACAATTCTTGCGGATTTTCTTTTTTTACTGAAATGGAAGGTTCAAGAAATTGACTTTTATTATGTACTTGCTTGATCATGCAGGTATGACAGTGTCACTATCGAAGGTGATCTATATTATCAAAATGAACTAAATGAACTTAATAGACCTTTCTTTGATCTATGTGATGGGCTATTTGCAAACTATGAATGGGAGGTATTGCTTATATTCCCCTGGCATGATAATGCACTACTGTTGTTTATTTAGTCGATTAATGCTTTCTGGTGTTAATTTTGTTATTATTATTATATGAATACCATGCAGGAAAACTATCCAAGTCGATCTGGTTCTGTTGCTGGTGATAGAAAGTTTGATGTGTACATGGGGATTGATGTATTTGGAAGGGGAACATATGGTGGTGGACAGTGGAATGTATGATACATTTTTATTTCATAGCTGCGAGTTATGTTTCATTGTCCTAGTTTGAAACTTCTTTGGAACTCAATTTTTTATATTACGGACATGACAGACAAACCGAGCTCTTGATGTAGTAAGAAAAGGTGATGTTTCTGCTGCAATATTTGCTCCTGGATGGGTCTACGAGACTAAGCAAGCACCAGATTTTGAAACTGCACAGAATCGGTAATATAAATTTGCCAACATTGTTTCCCTTTCTTTACAGGATTCACCAAAACTCAGGCATTACTAAGAAACAAATCAAGTAGTTTTCTTTCTGTTTCATATAGGCTAATTTTCTTTTATGTCAATGGTAAAGTATTGACACCATAATCATGGCCATGCATTTGGCATTGCAGTTGGTGGAGTCTCGTGGAAAAATCTTGGGGCATAGTGCGAAAGTATCTTAGAACATTACCCTTCTACACAAATTTTGATCAGGTTAAGAACTGTAATAGTTGCTCGGATTTCCTTGTTATTTGATTTCATTAGAAAGAATTCTAAGAGTAAAATGTGAACTCTCAGAGGCAGATGATGAATGAATATGGTGATTTTAACATCATAAAAAAGGGAGCTTTCTTTATTTTTCACCTTTTTGGCTTTAGCTTAACTGAGTAGACAATGGCTGTAGCTTATTTTGCCATTCTTTACTTTCAGGGACGCGGTTTTCATATTTCAGTTGATGGAGATCAAATATCAGAGGCTACTTGGTGTAATATTTCTTCCCAAGGCATTCAGGTATACATTTCATTAAGACATTTTCTTCTTGTTGGCTCTAAACATTACATTTGAAATGCATGATTGAATGACAAATTTGTTTTCCTGTAATGACATACAATATATCAGCCATTTTTGTTAACCATGATGCTTCATTGGGTTCATTTCTTATACTATTATAGTACTACTTACTTTAGTTATACCCTAACTCACAAATTTGTGTGCAGCCACTCCTTGAGTTTGCTGATTCTAGTACAAATCCTATTCAACTTCTTGTAGAGTAAGTGATGTTTTATAATTTTCTTTAGCTAGAAATCCCAGTTGTATATTGAATATTTCATATAATTAATGTCGAGTTTTCTATTGGAGATTGAACACTAACGAGTCATTGGCAAACCATACAAAAGACTAAGACACCATCTCAAGTATTTGTTGTGATGCTTATAATGTAGCTTGAAAGAAGCATCATATAGTGGAGGGGGAAACATTACATTCAAAGGATCTCTTGAAAAGGATACTAAATTCATGAGGAGAATCTATGAAGGAGAGTTCATTTTAAGCGAATCGCTCATCCACTTCTTTTATTCTGTAAGCCATCTTTCACCTGTTGTTGAACAAACTGCTCCTCAATCTATCTTTGAATTTGTTAGAAAAAACGTATTATTAATTAAAAACATTACCGTTTTTACTCTCAAGAATCAGTTTATTAACAGAGAAATAAGATTAACACAAAGAAATATAACTTGCTTGCTTTGAATTCAAGTTGACAGATGAAGTCTGTGGCAAATGCAGGTGAAATCTGATAGCAATTCTTCTCTGGGAATCGTGCTCAAGTTCACCTCTACTGTGAACAAATCAATGTCTGTGCTACTCACTTCACAAGGAATAATGGATGATGTGTCAAGTGCATTTACCAAAGTAGTCACAACAAATGAACACAAGGGAAAGGCCCCTGGATGGGTTATAAATGAAGGTGCCATTGAAATGAAGGGATACGTTCTGACAGAAATCCATGCTTTGTGCTACAGGCCAAAGGTTCCACCCAGAGAAATGGGACTGAAATCAAGACCATTAGGTCCTGATCATGCTGCTGTGGCTTCCTCAACTGATTATTTTGCTGTTCTTGGTCATGTCACAGTCAAGACTTCCAACTATAAGCCAGATTTTCCAGTTTCTTCCTTATGGCTAGTTGATGGTGAATTCATCAATTGGACTTCTCATCCTCCTCAGGATTCAAGGATCCTCAGTGTTAAAATTTCATGGAAGCTGAAAGAAGGAAAAAAGTTTGTATTTCAACACTACAATGTGTATGTGCAGAAACTGCCAAAGGTAGCAGATGGTAATCAAAGCACAGCATCAGAACATGTGCAGGAGTATCTTGGGGTAGCACATGTAAACTGTTTCTATGTTTCTGAGCTCAAAGTTCCTCCTAGCGTTTCTAGTCTCAAATTTATCATACAAGTCTTCGGTTTTGATGGCACAAATCAAAATTTAGCAGAGTCTCCATTTTATCAATTGGAGGTAAAAGGTCCCTAAATTGTCATTAAGGAAGTATACATCTTGTATTTCGGACATGCCAGAATAAGAGATAAAAGGTCAACAAATTGTCATCAAGGAATTATACATCTTGTATTTTGGATTTGGCATTGCATAAGTTGCTACTTTCAAGTTCATAATTTTTGTACAAATGGTTGGAAATCCCACCAAAGATAAAAAGTGAATTCAAAAATCATCTCACAAGTAGGTTTGTAAGGTTAGGTTAGGTTTAAGTTCACTTCTTAAGATGATATTAAAGTCATCCAAAGTTTATTGGTCTTGTACGTCGACTAGAGATAAGGTCAATTTATAATATATAAAAAAGTACAAATCGTACCTTACAAGCTAGTTTTGTTAGATCGAATTAGACTTAAAATTCATTTCTCAACATGATACGAAAGTCAATTATCCTTCCTGTATTGCTCCTTATTCAATGTTCTTGTTCGTCAACTGATCGGTGGATTCATGAGACTTTGATCAAGGTAGGTCTAATCATGACCCAACCCTCCAACCGGTCAACACAATATAGAGTATACTTAAGTGATACCTTTGAAGTCAATGAAACTGTTTATGATGCCGAGTGCTTGTTTATTTATTTAATCTAGTAGATTAGTCGGATATTGTGTGCATTTTCCAGTTATAAAAGAATGACAATCACGAATTAGTGTTCCAAGGATAGTTGTTACAAGATAAGAAACTTTCCAATTAGTAATTAATTAACCAGAACCTAGGTCAATCTTAACAAGACTCAAAACACTATTATCCTACAATTTTCAACTTTGTTAACATAGCATAATACACATCAGAATTAGGGTAACAATGGTTTCCCAAAGACTAGAAAACAGCAACCATGAGGTTCAATGCTCCAAGCTGCACAACTTTAAACATTTGAATTTTCACAACATATGGCGACCCCACAAAAAAAAAAATTAATAGGTATGAGAATAGCTTGGAGTTCAATATAGTGTAGCCTTTTCTTTGCATAATGGTAATTTGTTTGGTGATGAAACAGTTCCATAAAATCTTACTTTGACTTTAAATTAGTGTAAGAATAAAAAAGAAAGTCAAAGATAAGGTAACTGGGGAAGAGGGTGGTAGGTTAGTGGCATCTGAAGTCTAAAACAAAAACTTGTTTTGGAAGTATTGTCCTCGAGCCCTCAAAATATAAATGTGGTTCCCACTGTTATTTTTTTTTTATGAGTTCAGCATCACTTTCTTTGTCTCCACAAAGAGAAAGAATTTCATATTTATACATATTTGTCATTTACTGTGTATTTTAAATTTCTTTTCATGGTGTTGCATTCAACTTCTGTCATATATAATTCAGTATCTTTTAACTCTTACTACAAATTTCTCCGTCTAATTCCATGAATAATGAAAAGTCCAAAAAACAAGGTCAACAACTAGAGTTTGCATTTTCTCTTATGTAGTCTTATTGTGAGGCTTCATATTTAAAATTTTCATAATATATAAGATTTATTTTAAAAGAAATAATTAAGTAGCTGCATAATTTTTATGTTTACATTGTCTACGTATTTAAAACAAGGGTTAAATATGTTTTTAATTCCTCAAGTTTCAGTAAATTTTGGAATTAAATCATTTTTCGAAACTTTATACTAATTTAGTCTTTTATCTTTAGAAATACGTGAATGTAATCCTTTTTATCAAATTTTGTTAATTTTATTTGACATTTTAAACGCATTTTATGATAATATTTGAATTAACATTAAAGCGAAAATGTGTCAAATGGTGTAAACAATTCAAATACTATCATGAAATGCGTTTGAAAGAACTTAACAAAATTTGGTTAAAAGGACTAAATTCACGCATTTTTAAAGATGAATAACTAAATTGATTAAAAAATTTTAAGAGAGACTAATTTCAAATTTTACTGAAACTTAAAACAAATCCGTTTTCAAAAAAAAAAAAAATTCATTATTTTGGTGGTGGAACAGAACTATTTGAAGCAAGAATTAGGTTTTATTTTCTCTACAGTAAAGCTTTATTTTCACATGCGTCACAAATAATTGAATCTTAATTAAGATCCTTAAGGGTCCCAAAACCAACTGGTTTTAATTTAAAGCTGTTGGCACTTAATAACGTGTTTTAACCAAAATCATGTGTTTAACCTTTAATCAGTAGCTCAATCATTGAATCAAGCATTCGCCTTTTTATAATCAAGTAGTTAATACTTAAATTATTATATTAGTGTTCGCTTGAATTCACATTATTTTCTGGAACTCACGCTGAAATATTAGTTAATCTAATTTTAAACTTCGCACCAGCTTCCACTGTGTCTGTGATTGCTTGTGTTCGTCAGCTTACCTAAATGGTACGGTAAAGTTTAAAAGAAAAGTGGGAACTAAATGATATCTAACTTTTAATAAAAGGTGTAAAGTCATTGTATGTTCTAATTTTTATTTTTTTATTTATGGCATTCTTATTTTACTTTAGGTATTCTATCATGAGTTTTGAGCTTATATATTTGCATCTTATGAAAAAAATAAATAAGTTATAGATGAAAGAAAAGAAAAAAATAGTGAATCACTGACTATTAAAATTTAATGTTTTTGTTTCATTGAAATAATAGAGTATGAAGGTAAAAAAGAAGAAGAAACTATTAAAATATAATCCTACAAATCTATATTTTTTATTGAAATTTTTGGTAGTACTAAAAATACATTATATTAATGTTTTAATTCTTTTAATATATTTTAAAATTTCAAAATCAGTTCAATACATTTTGAAAATACAATGAATAATAATAAAAAAATCAACGAAGAGTTCAAATTCTAATCCTACACCAAAATTTTCATATTCATAAAAATATCTTACTATTTATTATATAACAATAATATATTAAAGTTTATTTTTTAACATGATATAAGAGTCATAAATTTAAACTTATTCTATTGAAATATATTATTTTAAACCTATTATATCACCCACAATAGAATCTATCGTATCACTTAATGTGGGACCGCATAAAGTTGAATTATATCTAAAATTATATTCTTAATAACATTACAAAGTATATTTATTTTTTATTAATATTTTTTCTATAAAAACATTTTATTGAATTAAGATATAAAAATAAAGTCCCCTCCTTAACAACATTACAAAAACTTTATTTTCTATAAACATTTTTTCTATAAAAACATTTTATTGAATTAAGATATAAAAATGTTCATAAAATATTAATTTTCTACTATTGAGGTGTTTAAATGCAGTAATATGATGTTTGATAAAAAAAAATTCCATTATAAGTATTTTAAAATTTATATTATAACAAATTTGTAAAAATGTGTACACTCGTAGTGTATTAAAATTGAAATAAATTTAAATTATTTAGTATAAAAATATTTTAATAAATAAATTAAGAAATTGGGGGTGACAACGATCAATTTCAGTTACCCAAACTAAAGTTGATGTTGACGTGTTTAAATTTAAAATAAAATTTGATGGATATTTTAAGTCAATTTGAGGTTGTATTTCGAGTTTTTCAACTTAGTTTTACTTTAATACTTTCTTTAAAATATAAGTGTTTGAACTATTTTATATTAATAGTAAAACAATTTATTTAAAGAAATATTTTATGTACTATAATAATGTACAATAACAATTACATGCCCTCTTACTTGCCTTAACCTTCTTTATCTTTTAAAATCAAAAGTAACTCAACTAACGTTTTACTTTTAAAAAGGAAGTATTATCCATGTGTTTTCCGTTTCATCTTTAAGCACCAAAAGTTAAGTAAATCCCACTACTTACTGGTTTATTTTTTTAATTGAACCTTTTTAAATTACCTTATTAAATAACTAAACCATACATAAACATCTAAACATTCACATATAAATATTTTATATAGTCACCGACCTAAATGTCTTCTGTACATGTGCAACCAAGAACCAACACTAGAATAATCGACATTATTTTTTCATTAATTATTCATTTATAATATTATTTTAATTTAAATCCGCCAATATTTGAATTTCATCAAATAAATTTATTACTGCTTTTGTTTTGTAGAACATTTTTTTTGTATACTCTATGCAAGCTTATTTTAAATTTAACTTTTTACATTTTTAAATGTTCATTTTTTTTCTTCTATTAAGCTTTTTTTTTTCTTGATGTTAAAAAATGCATGTCTCACCATAATAAACATTTATGTCACTAGTACCAAATTAGTAAAAGTATAAAATGTTATTCGGTATTTCCAACAAATTTACCAATAAATTTGTTTGACTTAAACCTTATTGATCGAGATATTCGTCAAAAATATAATATATAAATATATACGATGTTACTGATGAATGCTTATAATGTAGATATTATTATTAACAAAACTATTTGTCAGTAATATAAAATTAATTACTATTATAATTCTGTGAGTAAAAATGTAATATTAAAATTACCTATAACAACCATCAATAAAAATCCATAGGTAGATCATATATTTTAACAAAATTTATTATGTCATGACAAATTTGTTGATAATACTATTATTTTATAGTATTATTAATTACATTTTATTGTTTTTGTTGTTTTATAATGTATTATGATTTTAAATTAATAAAAAATCTAAGACAGAACAAATTATTATTAATGTTAAGAGCAATATTAATATTTTATTTATTGTTATAATAATTAAAATAATATAAATATTTAATTTTAATATATTATAAAGGACATCTAATAAATTATAGTCTTGAAAAAAAATTATGTCAATATCATAAATTATTATTGTGACATCCCATTATCAATAGATTAAACTATTAAATAAAGCATCACAAAATTATAGTAACGAGAAGCACTCAGATGAACATAAACGTAGAAAAGGTAACTGTTACAGTCATCCAGAAGTATATTGTGAAAACAAATTTAGGCATACCACCATGCTATAAACAACCTAAGAGAAAGTTAACAGTTTCACAAAAGGTGATGCTCCTCTAGAGCATGAGATTACAAAAAGGCACTTAGGGCCATAGACTGATTCTGAGAGTCACACAGACAGATCCCCTAAGCTGCACCACTGCTACCACCGGGTCTACTCCCAGAATTTCCTCCATCTGCTCCCACCAAGGGTGATCATCGCAAAAGAGAAAACACAACAGGAACATAAACAGAAATGCAAGGGTAAGCTAGTGTAATTTAATCTTATCATGATACAACCGACAAGTACTTAAACATTCCTTAACATGCAACCCAACAGGCACAGAACATCATGTTATAGCAAACA
>Ga0214545_1010217_pt1 | contig 13768 bp, 9 predicted proteins | sample CNSS4metaG_FD_160064 | JGI IMG/M metagenome (GOLD analysis project Ga0214545, IMG submission 160064) | Root nodule microbial communities from cowpea collected in UCLA plant growth center, Los Angeles, California, USA - CNSS4 | ecosystem: Host-associated > Plants > Roots > Nodule | place: USA... | reverse complement strand
TGCCATTCAATTGTGTTAGATAGAAGAGTTGGAAATGGGTTTTAGGTGAGTTATGGTTCACTCAACTAACTCTCACCCACCTATCACACAAATTTCATACCTATTATACTATTTTGAAAAAAAAAAAATAGGTGTGGGACATTTTCATTTTATTCATTACATAAATCACTGAGATGTAAGTAATAACGCCCGCCTGTCATATAATAATTATACGTGAAAAAAATAATGATTTTGAGTTTAAATAAAATAAAAAAATATTACAAAATAAAAACAAAAAACATACTCTATTTACAAAAATTAAAGATATATTCTTAAGCTACATATAAAATAAAATTAACAATGAACTGGAACATTGGAAAAAAATTATTTAACAAGAGTTTTAAATTGATTAAATAAACTTTTAGTACTTTTCGTGAAATTAAAATTTTAAATTTTGATGTAATTTGGTCTATAAATTTAAGAAAAATGAAGAAATATAATTTATTAATTTAACTGTGTTAAATACTATGACATATTACCGTTTTAAGTTAATGTTTCAACATTCTTACTGGTATATGAGTTTTTATCATCTTTTAAAATTATATCAATTTCTTTTTAATTTATATTTAAATTTGAAAAAAGAAAAACAAATTTTAATTTTATAAACTCCAATCCTGTTATTAATAGAATAATTTTATGGATAATTATAGTTTGATAGTCATTTTTTTCTCCTACTACCATCTGACGCTGGTTTTTATTAATAGAATATTATGTTTAATGTATAAAAATCAATATAAATGAAAATTTGAAATAAAATAATAGTATTTATAAGTGTGAAATGGAAGTATAATAAAAACATACGTGATCCTAAATTAATTTCTACGAAAACAATGGTGGAGAAGTCAAACTAAAATTGATAAGTCAGAGATCTCCTTCAAAAGTTGGGTACCAGTTTCCAGGTTTTTTACATCGTGTGGACCCAAACAATTTTCAAACTATAACAACCGTGTAATACCTAATTAAATTAAAAAATAATAATATTTTTATAAGAAAAATATATTTTACTTTAAAATCACGACAATAATATAAAAACATGTGCTAAAATTTTAAATTAAAAAGAAAAAAAATATTATTAAAATATAATTATATTGAGTTATGAATTGAGTGTATTTTATTTTATCAAAGTAAACATATCATCACCGACCTATAATCTCTCATTGAAAAACTATAATTCCCTACAAAAATTATGAATTTTATTGGAGGTTTATTAAGAGAGGTTAGGATAACCTCAAATAATTTATATGAATATCAGAGGTTTTTGAAACTTTTGGTATGTATGGAAGGTTTTCAAACTAAACAGTAAGAAATCATATTTTCCTTTCATTTTTACCGGTCCTCTTTTCTTAGCTTACTGAACAGTAGAAAATTACATTTTTCTTTCCTTTTTACCGGTCTTCTTTTCTCAGTTTTCAGTACATTGTATTATTTTGCATGACCTAAGAGAGGGTTTCTTCACTTCATCTCCTTCGTCTCTCGATTTAAGCAAATATGGTCCTCTCAATTGTAGCTTTCGATTTCTCTGTTTTTGTCTTCTCCGATCGGCTCAATCACAATTTCAAATTGGTAATGGCTTTCAATTTTTCTTTCACTTTCATCTTAATTTCTCACTTTCCCTTTCATCAAATTCGTACATTTGAAAAATTTAATTAAGTTATTATCTGTGTTTGTAAATTTTTAATGGTATTAAAAATTATATTTAATGAGTTAAAACTCTTTAAATAAATTATAATTTTGTTTAGGAAAAACAAATCATGAATTGTTACTTTTATTATCTTATAATCAATTTTGATTTTATTGTTTTCATTTATCTCTATGTGACTTATCCTAAAATTCTTTTTTAGAATTTTGTGTAACATCTTAACCGAAAATTACTTATTTAAAAATAAAATAAAAAAAATATTAATAAACTTGAATTTATTAAAAGTGTATTTCCTAAAAACACAAAAAATTTAAATCGTTCATTTACTCGCAACCAAATTCTTAATGTGAAATAATAAAGTTCAAAGGCATCATTTAAGCCTCATAATATTATTGTTTACAAATATTATAAAATCAGAAAGTAAATACTCAATAATAAAATTCCCCAAGGTCGCCCCTCACTCCGGACCTACGCATCCACTAGCTCACCTGCATTCACATATGCTCACATGTAATGAATTACATGTAATCTTTTTAATTATTTTATTAATGATTAGTCTTAAAATAAACTCTGCAGGTTTGTGAAAACGTTGACACTTGAGAAGGAGAAAAAGACTTGAGACTTTAAGATACTACAAGTTTACAAATGAGTTAACTTTCTTGACAACCAAAACCATGTTTTATTGTTTTAACTCATTATTTTTATGTACTTATCTTTAATAGTATTTTATATATTATAATTTTGTATTTCATATATATATATATATATATATATATATATAATTCATCTAGAAAATTTGAATCAGACAATTCAAAATTTCAGAAAAAGAGAAGAGTTGGTTATTGATGGATTTGATTTATTTTCATAAATAAATATCTTAAGGGAAATTATAAGTTCGAAAAATGATAAACTAATTGATATTTTTAATTATACAAAAGGGATTAGATTATTTTTCAAATGCATATATAACTTATGAAATAATGTTAACAATTTCAGTATCAGATGCTTTGAAAGGAGATTATCAAGGCTAAAGATAACAAAAACTTATTTAAGATCAACAATATCTCAAGAAAGATTAAACAAATTAGACTTATTGTCTATAGAAAAAAAACGGTAAAAAAATTAATTACGATAATTTAATAAATAATTTTACATAAAAAATGTTGAAAAATTAATTTTAATTAAAAAGTCTCATTTTTTAAGTTTGTTTTAGGTCTCTCAAATCCTTGAGCCAACCTTGAATATGTGAGAAATGGACTTTAAGCCTAACTCAATTTCACAAAACCAACTTATAATACACTCACTTATATACTCTAAATTGGTCTTATCTCTGGTCGATGTGAAACTTCCAACTCACTTGCTTACGCAGGCCGAGATATATATAATCTTGTGTTGTGTGTGAGACTAGACATTAATCCGTGATTCGAAATGACCCGATAGCGGGTACAATGATATATCCAACAAACTTCAAATTTTCACTAGGACAAGCCAAAACTCATGAATATGATACCATGTTAAGGAGTGAAGTTCAAGATAATGATATTTTGACAACTTTCTCTTACTGTGATATTTCTAGATGGTTTTGGAAAATAGAAGAATGAGAAGATGAAAAAAATGAGAAGTCACTTAAAAGATGCCACATTATGTTATAAGAGAAAGCTATCAAAATTTATTTGTTAATAAAATCATTTTCCCTTTAATTATAATTCAACCTCACAAAAATCGGCCTATAAGATAAGGTCTACATCAATTTATATACTCTAAATTATTCTTTGTTAATAGTTTAGTTTTTTTTTTAATTGAGCTAAAAAGACATTTTTGTTTAGTTTTTTTCTTCTTTTATTTTGTGTGTGAATTTAGCAGTTTACCAACTCTATTGAATGCATGAAAGAGAAGGAGGTGAGTGAAGACCACATATAAAATGGATAAAATGGACCCTAAAATATGAATAAAATGGACCCAACTTTAAAGATTTTTGTGCATGACATTCATAGCGTGCTTGCCACATATTCTGGTAATATGTCCGTGCGTGTAATGTCTTCTTTAATCATTTCTAGATCAGATAGTCATAGTTTAAATACATCAAAATTTTAAAAGTAATAAATATTCTAGTGACGTTTTTCTTATAATAGATACTAATTTTAATTTTCTGAAACTCGCCTCTAGTTTTAGTTTTTCTTATACAATTTTTGTTTTCATATCATTTTAGGATTTGACAAAATAATTTATAAATTATCTAGTAAATGCATAAATATTAATCCTTAAAAAGTAAATTATGAAATAAATGCTTAAACTAAATAAATAAAAAAGGCAATATCTTGATAAACTATTTTACTTATTTATAATTAATAATTTAAGCAAATAATTGATAAAAATATACAATAATTTCAATGAAGTAATATTATCAAGGGTGGACCTTCCTATGACATTAGGGGTCACGAGTCCAAAAAAAATTTAATTTAATTTTTTATATATTTTTATATATTTTAAAATTATATTATATATTATTATATTATTTATAATGAATTTGAAATAATTTCTCATCATTTTATTTATATATATTATTTATTCATAAATCTTTATTGTTTAAAAAATAAAATAAAAATCAATTTGATAAATCTTGATTAACAAAAGAGATTAACATTTTGTCTGTGACCATAAGATTTTTTCTCAGTAAGTCATCAATTAAGCATGACAATTAGAAAAAAAAAAGTAAAAAGATAAATCTAAATACAAATATCGGAGAATAAAGATGTTGAAAAAGCATTATCACAATATCTCTCATAAATCAAGATTAATATTCTATTATGATTTATGTGTTTTAGATTTATGATTTTCCTGTTATGATATTCCTCTTCATTTAAGTTTTTTCCCAAATTAGTTTGAACCGCAACTATAATTTTATGATTCTTTTATGAGATTGACATGAAACCTAATTATATTTTCCCCCAAATTAATATAACCCTAAATTATGACATTTAGGAATTTTGTGTTTTTTTTTGCTACATATGGTAAAATTCGTAAAATTTTACCGATATATTTTAGAATGCATTACGAATTCCACTGTACATAATGACTAACCTTGGATTGGAACGTAAATCAGAATACCCATCACGTGTGAATTCAATAAATTAGAAAGATTAAAAATCAAAATCAAAAAACATGTGATCATTGTATGAAAATAGTTCAAATCCAAGAAATAATTTTTTTAATTAAAAAAAATAATTTATATATAAAAAATATATAATTTGGCACTCTTGAATATTTTGTTCAAATTTCGCCACTACATAATTTAAATATTTACATATATAGATTATCATTCATATTAACAAGTAATTAAATATAATAAAATTAATTGTAAAGTATTTAATAATAGTTAGTTGTCTTTCTATTCTCTAAGATTATGTCATGCACTTCATGTAACGTCCATTTAATAAAAAAAAAACTATTAAATAAAACATCACATAAATTAATATGAAAGAACAACAAAAAAGAGATAATAGAAAAATTACTATAGTCATCCAAAATATACAAGGTATATATGATATCCAAGGACACAAAATAGTCCACAAAAAAACTATGAACATAAACACTAGAGCCTTTAAACAAATGATGAAGAAATAGAAATATCTAATTTAAATTGGAACATCTCCCTCTACCTGGCCTGAATCAATAGGAGTTTTCTCATCTACTCACCAAGTTATGGTGATCATGGCAAAGAAAAGATTAATAAGAAACAAAGACATAAGAAAGGGTAAGCTGTTGAAATTAAATTAACAAATAATAATAAAGTCATTAAAACACAAGCAACATGTAAAACCAAGCAATAATAGACACTCTAACTAGGGATGGCAATTTGGGGCGGGCCAAGCGAGCTGGTCCTTAGGCCCGCACAAAAAAACGCGGGGCGGGCTGGGATGTTGAACCCGCCGGCTCGTCTCGCAGCCCACACGGGCTAAAGGCGGGGTGGGGCGGGCTAGCCCGCAAACCCGCTTATAAAATTATATATTCTCATTTTTTTAGTTCTCACATCATTCATCATGTTGTTTCTTTAAGTTCCTTTTATTATTATTATTATGTATAATCATTGTATATAAGATCATGATTTTAGTTCTTGAATATGGAATATATTTTTATGCATTTTTAGGTACATGTCTTGTAAGGTGACATGTTGCTATTGTACTTTAGCTATAATCTTTGTTATTATTTTTCTTGTCTTTGATTAGGTAAACTAATTGGAATTATTTCGATAAAAAATGAATATCAATTATTATGAAAAAAAAATATTTTGCTCAATGCAAAAAAAAAAAAATTCGCACATCACAAATGTGGGCCAGTCCGCGGGGTGGGACGAGCCAGAAAATTGAACTTGATATTAAACTGTTGGGCGAGCTAACCCGACCCGCACTTTGCGGGCCAAAACGCAAGGTGGGCCAAATCGGGTCGAGCCAGCCTGCTTTGTCATCCCTAACTCTAACTCAATTATTCGGATACATGTAATGAAATCAGATTCACTAAAAAACTCTCACGTGTGGTGGCTTCTACTGCTCTGCAGAGCCATTACCAATGGATTTCACCCTACCATCCCTGATCATCTAAGGCCATTATCCTACCTTAAACTATAACCTCCTAATACTCTCACCACATGAACCATTCTATTTTATGTGAGTATGAATGATCATTAGAGTGTCAAGATGTAATCTTATTTGAATCCATAAATCATTACATACACTATAATACCACCAAAGGAATTTCTCCATGAAACTCTCACATCTTTCACATGTTACCTCAAAATAACTCATATCCCATGCTAAACACATCAAGTAAAGTCTCAAAATACCACATCATTCATGCATAGTTTCATACATCATGTTTTTAAAATTCACTAAGTCAATCATAGGTTAAAAATAAGAAATTTAAAATTTTGCAACATTCTTGCTTGAGCTATAAATTATCACTTGAGCGACAAGGACTCTCGCTTGAGCTAGAGATTCTAGCTTAGCGACATAGGCACTCGTTTAAGCTAAAGATTCTCGCTTGAGCTAAAATTAAACAGAAACAAAAAAAAAATCCAATGAATTTCTCGCTTAAGCTAAAAATTCTCATTTAAGCGACAAGGGCTGTCACTTAAGCTTGAGCTAATATTTGAACAAAGAGTAAAGTGAAATTCTGACTATTTTTGCTTGAGCTAGATTTATCTTTCTTGAGCAACAGGATTCTCACTTAAGCTAAAGATTATTACTTAAGTTAAAATAGCATATTTTCAATTATTTTCAACATGCAAAAACCATAACCACAAACCACCAAAATTTCACATCCATTCATCAATTCAACACATTAAAGCACAAAAACTTCAAGCCATTCAATCCATCAAATTATAACACGCAAGACAAATTTACTTCCATCAAAAAAGAAAGAAAATAACTTCCCTAACCAAAAATGAAACAACGAAGAACCTCCAAGATGATTTTTAAGTTTTAAAACCCCAATTCAACCTAAAGGAACCAAAACCCAAAAATAGAGGAAATATTTAGGGCATTGATCATGATCAAAGTAGAAATCAACACTCCAAAAATTGAAAAATAAGACGGAGGTTGAATTTTTAACTTATGCGAAGGAAAGAAAGGAAATGTTCGGGTGGATTCAAAGAGGATTCTACCACGAACCTAAATGTGGTCTCTGATTCAATAAAGAATGAGAATCAGAAGAGAAGAAATGAGAAGGAAATGGGAATTGAGAGAAAGTTCATTAGAGAATACATGTTTTATTTTCTTTTCTTTTTTAAATTTTGAAAGGCTTGTTTTGGTTTCTTTTAGTAAAGCAAGTTTTTTTTTTTTAAAAAAAAAAGGGTTTCACAACAAACTTCTTTCCTCAATAATACTACTCATGTTATTTTTAAAATCGATTTACATATTTTAAGGACATAAAAATGGTTTAGGATTACTAGTAATTTTAATGATCATACTCAATTATTTTGTTCATAAATGTTCAATTATATTCTATTAATCGTGTTTCATTCATTTTATAAGAATCATCATCTCTCTAAAACATTTTATAAATTATTTTTCTGTGCATTTTCTTTAGATCTTTGACTATCCTTCATCTGTTTGAAGATCAAAGTACGTCATAGAACTCCTGGCATCAAGGCCTATAAACTTACCTGAAGAGTAAGTTTATCTTTTGTCATTTTTTTTTCTATCTTTTAAGAAATCTCTGCATGTGAGGTGTTTTGGGCTTGAATGTGACGTTTAAGGGCTCAAGATGAATGTTTGTTCGGTTAGGATTGTTAGGATGTGTTCTGATAATTGATCAGAGTTTTCTATGTACAACATAGGTATTGAAAAATATTTTACTTAGAACAATTATAAAAAGTTTTATTTAATATTTTTAAAATGTCACTGAATCACTTTTTATACCTATTTTAGGTCCAACAGGAATAAAAAAATTCATATTATTCATAAAATTATTATGGTCTCTCTTTTTTATGTCTAATAAATTTGAACAGGTATAATATATAGGTATAAAAAACTAATTTTACACTAGTGTGTGTAGGTAAAACATCCTGTGTGAAATAGAGTTTGTAGGGAGCACCTTTTGAGTCTAAGAGTATCTATCTAGGTTAGGAAAGCTAGTAGTAACTATGATGATTATAATTCACTCGCCATAATAAGTGAAGTGGTGACAATTTTTATAATAAAGAAGTATGTCGGTTATACCAAGAATATACGTAGAAAATGTGAGCATATATTATTTTAAATTTAAAATAAAGATACTATAAGATGAGAGTGTTGTTGATTCAAGAGGGGTCATTTTGCTTATGATTCTACTTATGAACACAAGACTTCATCATTCTAAACATTAAAGCAATGATAAAAACATAGTACGTTGTTGTTGGGAGCATTACTCATTGTGATGCCATAAGAGAACAACAAAGTCTCCGAATTAACCCAATGAAGTTGGACAAACTCCAGGGCACCATCTACCACTTTAATGGCCACAAGGAGCAACTCAAACACAATTTCAAACACCTTAACAAGCAAACCCAATTGCACTGTATTGTGGTAAACTTTGGTTGAAATTTTTCTGTTCATTGAGCTTGAGCCTTAAAAGTCCTGACATAAAATATTATCAAGTTTTAAAAGAGTTATTCAATTTTTTACTTATTGACTACAGTGATTATATTTTTATACAAAAACAAATGTTAGTGAAGAGTCCTTCTAAAAATTATGTTGGGGAGAGTCTATTGTTATTTTAACAGTTATATTTCGGAAATAAGTTTCTTATTTTTTGTAAACATTAGCCTAAGTTAAGGTTAAGAATATTAAACTTTGAATTTAACTATATTTAACGACCATAGTATCATAGTTAAAAAGTAGTATTTTGTTAATTGTTAGTGAGGTTTTAGATAGGCGTTACAATTCTTCCATTGGTTTCCAAATATGCTAAGTGTTGAGTTTTTCATGAATGTAAAACTAGGTGAGTTTGTAAACAAACTGTAAATACTTTTACCAAAACTTACAATTTATAGAAACTTTAGTTTAAAAAAATTATAATTTAATGTAATAATATTTTTAAAACAAAATATTTACAACAAGAGCTTTTTGTGGAGCAAAAATATGATAAAATTTTCCCTAACTTAATATACTGCAGGATTACATTCTTGCCAATGGAGTTATAATGACCAATAAAAATCCATTTTAAAGACTAGTTTTTTTGTCAAAATAAAAAATTGTTTGCATAATCAACTGAAGACCAATCTATTTCAGTAAATGGCTAAAACTTAAGTTCATGACATAATGGGCCTAAACCCAATCAATTGAAGAACCACGGGACAAAATTATGAATTAATACGAGTAATTTATTTAACAAATATTAATTATTAATTATCATCTATATGAAGATTATAACCATAAAATTCTAATATATTATACATGTAAAAAAAACAAAGAACGTTTGAAATTCAAAGTAAAATATTTGAATAAAACACACTATAAACACGTTGAAAGTGTGAATCTAGTGAAAATAATTCAAACATAAAAAAAAATGACTCTAAGATATTGCTGTCATGAAAATGAAGAGGTGTATTGCCAAGTTGCACGACATTATCATCATTTATAATTATCAAAATAGTTTTTTATGTAATGGATCAATATGGAAAACTTATAAAATCTCATAATCTAAATTGAGGCTGACATGTTTTGGACGCATCCTAAATGAATTCAAGTAAATCCAATTCATATGTTTATTAATCAACCTATCTTATAAAATAACAATTATATTTTAAAAATATTTCATTAAAAATGTAATTATCATATCTAGAATTAAAATTTATAGTGACCTAGGTTTCTTATTTCCCTCATCTAACAATTGAATTCTATTTATTTATTTTTTTTCTAGTTATGAAATACTATTCAATTGATAATATACATTTGAAATTATCAACATTAAGATATCAAAATGACTCGGTGAGTTAATTTAATTTACATGTAGGGTTTCTATTCTTGTGTTAATCGTTATCATGCATTATTTAAGCACTGTTTTGCTAGAAATAATATTTTTGTGAACTATTATTAATTTTATGTTACTGTTATTTTACATTATATTTATTTAACCCATCATGACTATAACTTTTAAGAAGCATTTGTAGAAAAATAATTAAGAAAACATCATTGTAATTATGAGATTATGTATATCTATTTTTTATGTAAATTCGACGAGTAAACTTATCATAAACCATCTTTTTTCATATAACTTCTTTTATTTAGGAAGGGCTGATCCAACTTTAGCTCAACCTCTTATGGTTGAGTTTAGATGAGATTTTCAATTCAATCTCATAATGACTCCAAATGAACTCATTTTTTCATTTTTCCGTGGATTTGAATTAGTCCATTTTGACTTATCTAAATTCAACAAAAAGATACAGCCATGATCATAACATAATTAAGAATGTCATGAATCCAAAAGTGTAATGTGTTCATAACTTGGCAACAGGGAAGTTATAGAAGGTGGTATGAGCAACACATGTCAAATTCCCAGTTTTCTTCAGCTTAAACTCTAGTGCAATCATAGTCACATTTCTTCCACTCTTCACCACACAAGCTTCAGCTTGAACTTCTTCCTGCACAAACATCGGAGAAATACTCATTTATTGGAGAATTTAACCATGTGGAGGAACATAAACAAGTTCCAACATTATTGGTGAGACCCTTATTGTCACAAACCAAGTTCTCCAAAATTAAGTTGTTACAGGTGAAGGTGAAGAAGACTAACAAACATCTTAAGATGATAGGGTTGGAAATCTCACATTGATTAGAGATAAAACAGAGTTTACATTGATTAGAGATAAAACAGAGTTTATAGTATATAAGTGCATACAACTCTTACCTTACAAGTTGTTATTAAATTAGGCTTAAAAGATCATTTCTTAAAATGTTGTTAGTCATCCAAAGCTTATCATAGTGATATTTGTTATTTGTTAGGTCTATCATGTAACTCGCTATTAGACTGTTAACAAATCATCCATTAATTTTTCGTCAAGGAGAATGTGATAGAGAACATATATCGACTAGATACAAGACAAGTTTTCAAAAATTAAACTATTATTTGAAGAATGTAGTCTGCAAAATTCTAAAAATTCTCTCATAGATTCTCTAAATTCTTATTTTTAACTTGTGTCATTAGCTTGTTTTAACTTATTGAGAAGTTCATTTCATTTTTTCCACTTATTTTTTCTCTCATACAAGTACTTCTTAAAAGTTTGTCCAAAGATACCTATATAATCCACAGTTATCAAATTGAATGCAGATTAAGTACAAGGGTGATGCTTAATAACAATGTTAAATATCAAATCCTAAGTTCAAAGATCTCTTTGCATATGTTTCAGAATTTTTTGAAGTCCTAAGCTTATGTTTCAAATGCAAGTTATGATAAATCATCGAACTTTCTTAGCCACCATGAATTGACAAGTCTTTCTAAAAGGCTTTGAAATTCAGTAGACAGAACTCACATTTATTGGAGCTGCAGATAGATAAGATAGAGTAATTTCCCCAAGAAAAAGTTCCTTGTCCTCAGCAACAACAGTTCTAGCACAAGCAGTAGACAGTGACTCAACAAAAGATGCAACAGATCCTCCATGCAGTGTTCCATAAAAATTCTGCAAATCCAATATACAAAATGAAAATATCCATCTAAATTCATAACACTTTTTAATCCCCCTCCTTAACATAAATTTTAAATTTAGACCTCAGAAAGAGATACAAAATGGAATTCGCACATAATGAACATTTAATAATTTTATCTAAGCAAAGTTTGGAAGAAAAATTTTGAATTGCTTCATCAAAACAATATATCATAAAAATAATAATTATACAAAAATAACATCATGCCTTTAAATTGCTTGAAAATTTGAAATCATTTTTCCAAAAATAGTTATATATCTTGCAAAGGATCAGTAATTTCGACAGACCCATTTCACAGAACATCAAAAAAACATAATCTTGAGACCTTCGGTTCCAATTTTCTCGGGTGTCAAACACAAAAACAATGCTACAATTCAACAATATAAAGCAGTTTAAGCAGAACCTAATTCGACGATTGAATAATTAACAGTTTACAAGCACGAGCCTTTCTCTTCCCAATTTGTGTGGTAGCAGCAAACAGAGCATAACAAGAATGAATGAATGAAAGAATGAATGAAGAAGGGAAAAAAGGGGTTACTGCGATTGGGAGCTTGATAGCAATGGTGCAAGAGATTCGTCCCTTTTTGATGTCGTTGACTTTGAGAAAGCTTCGAAATAAGTTGGAGTAGATGCCACTGGTGTCGAAAATCTGTGGAAGAGGTCTCTCCATGCCCAATGCTTTAAGAAAAGCTAGAGTTAGAGAAACACGTTGGTCGGAAATTGAAGACAGTGCGTGGGTTTGCGAAGCAGAGGAAGAAGCTTTCGACGCCATTAGCGCCTCATACACAAACACCACTTTACTCTTTCTACAAGCGGTTTAGTTTTCACTTCTCATGCTGTTCAGAGGTTCTTCACTCACTATTCATCACCAACACAATTTTACATTGACAAATTATTCTTTTAAATTATCTTATTCAATCATATTACAATAAATTTTTACATTTTTCATAAAATTATTTTTTTAAAAAGAAAATTGAATTATGTTACATTATTAATTACATATTTTCATAATGATAATCCTAGTAAGTTTATGCTCATATTTTGAACTTTATATATTAGGAAAACAAAATCTTCAGTATATTAAAAAATTATGATTAGCAAATCCTCTCGTATTCTAAAACAGGTTTGTAATTGTTAGAATTTTTGTTTTGAAAAATTTAATATTAATTTCTTTTTTTATATATTTAGGCTTTCTTGTAATTTAAACTGGTTTATCATTTTCTTTAATATTAGAATATTATCTCTCATCATGTATATTAACTCATTTAAAAGTTATTTTTAATATCTCCATGAAACGAATCTCTTAAAATGTCAAATGATTAGGAACTTAACCAGAGGCGGAGCTTATAAGGAGCAGGCGGGGGCCACGGCCCCCCCAAACTTTTCCAATTTTTTTTTCAATTTTTTTAAATTATATGTATTTTTTTTAAATTCTGTATATTTTTAAATTATTTAAATTAAATATATCTTTTAAAATTAGATAGTATTACATTGAAAAATTAATGAAAATTAAATTAATTATTATTTTTATTTCTTTTACAAAGTATAATATTTAATGTTAATAAATAAAAAAATATAAAATTAAATATAATAAATCAAAACAATTATTAAGATAATTTTTATTTTTTCTTCTTATTGTTTTTTGAGTTTTTCATATGTTGTAGTCATCTCTCACTTTTACCTAATTTCTTTTGTTACCAAAGAAAAAAAAAAGTTAAACAGAAACTCATTATTTTTGTTCTCATTCTTTATATCTTTTCTTCCATTTTTAAAGAAGAAAACTTATGTCACTTGACAGTGAAATACTTGTTTAATATTTAACACTATTTTTTATCTCATGACATTTTGTATATTAGTTTTTATGAATATAGAAGAGTAAATAATGTATTATGTGATTTTTTATAAACAATTT
>Ga0214545_1010215_pt1 | contig 13772 bp, 3 predicted proteins | sample CNSS4metaG_FD_160064 | JGI IMG/M metagenome (GOLD analysis project Ga0214545, IMG submission 160064) | Root nodule microbial communities from cowpea collected in UCLA plant growth center, Los Angeles, California, USA - CNSS4 | ecosystem: Host-associated > Plants > Roots > Nodule | place: USA... | reverse complement strand
AAAAAAAAAAAAAAAAAAAAACCAGACAGAAGGATAGTAACAGTGAAAAATCTAATGGATTATTTAATGTTAACACAAGGTGAAAAATAGACGAAAATAGCCAAAGACGCGTGGGTATACAGTGGATTAAATTATAGTAGTTATTATTCATTTTGTATTTGTTTTTCCCTTTTTTTCATTATTGAGAATTTACATTTATGTGTTGTTTAATGCCTTAATGGCAAAGTAAGAAGGAAAGGGGAGATAAAGTCCGATTGGGGAAAGTGACGAGACAGTTTGTGATGAAGGAACTTAAAATGGGGTTCTGGTTTTATCGTTGTTAGTGTCTTCGTTTGACTCTGTTTTTTCATTTTATGTATATTTTTTCCGATTTGTTATCGTTGTTGACTCTGTCTGCAAAATCCAACAGGTTGAAACCGAAGAAGAAGAACCAAAAGAAGCAAAGAGAACCGCGATTTGCGTTCATGACAAAGAGCGAGGTTGATCACCTAGACGATGGTTATAAGTGGCGCAAGTACGGCCAAAAAGCTGTGAAAAACAGCCCTTATCCCAGGTAGCATATTACTGTCATTTCATTTTTTTTTCATTTTTCAATATTCACTCATCATATATTCTCTCTCTCTCTCTCTCTATATATTACATATTATATAATATTCATCCATCGCTCTCTTTCGCTTGTCCCTAGCGAACGGTCTAGTTGACAAAATAGCACTAGAGTTTCCCACTAATTTTCGTCGTTCATCTAAATTAATTTTTTCTTGCGGGACACGCAACCGTCGTGCCACGTCACCTTTTAGGAGCTACTACCGTTGCACCACCACCGGTTGCGGCGTGAAGAAGCGGGTGGAGCGTTCCTCCGACGACCCTTCCATCGTGGTCACCACTTACGAGGGGCAGCACACGCACCCTTGCCCTGCTTCGTCTCGGGCCAGCTTCGGGTTCGTGAACGAGCCTGGTGGGTTGGGACATGCCGGCTCCTCACACTTCGTGCTGCCACATCAGCACCATCACCAACCCCAAGCTTCGGCTTTGATATACAACTCCAACCCTCCTTTTGTAAACTCCGCTAGTAACTTCATGAACACGACGTCGTTTGGTGGGTTTGGTCACGACCCAGCGAACCGTCAAGGTTTCGGACACGAGGCTATGTTGAGGGACAATGGGTTGCTTCAGGACATTATTGTGCCGTCGCAGGTGAGGAAGGAGGAGAAGGAATGAGTTAAATTATAGGTTAGTTACGAATTTTGATGATGTTTATACTTTTTATTGGGCTGGGGAAATTGATAATACTAGATAGTCATTACTTTTAATTGGTTTTATTATATGGTCTGTAATCACTGCACCTTACGTTGTTTGTGATGCTCTCTAACTCGTTTTGGTGCTGCTGAGTATGAGGGAGTTTCTGTGCAGAAAACTACCTCACCTAGATTTGAGTTCATATCAAACCTTTTGGAGTTTACATTTTAAATCAGTATATTTCCCTTGTAGTTATGGAGGACCTCAGGTTCTGATTTTGTTAATTTTTTTTTTCTTCTTAACTTCATATATGCCTATTCTTTGTAACCAGACATTTGATGTTTCAGACTTTTGTTGTCTCTGAATTGTTTAGTTTGTTTGTAGATAAAACAATGGTTCTAAGGTGATTCACCATTAGGGTTTTGTTATGGAGTTGATTTGTGAATTTACTTGTGATATGAATCTGAGTTAGGGAGGTGGGGGATGAATGGTTGGAATTTGGTCCTTGAGTTATTGATTGGGTTAAGGGTATGAGAAAAAAAGGGTAAGAAAGAAGGTTGATAAAAACTTTGTATATAGTACGATGAAAGAGTGTTATAATTGGCCCATAACTTCAAAACAATGAATGCACGAGCTGTGGAAAAAGTTGTGACATTATTTTTTGAGCATAGTACCGTTTAGCTTTTGTGTACTATGGCTTTTACTATCATCATTCTTCACCCTACAAGCTTACATAAAAAGATGGAGCCATTCAATGATGATGTGTGTTTCCTGGGACGAAAATAGCTAGCGCATAAATAATTTCATATTGATAGCTAAAGATGGATAATGCAATATGTTGGTGTCAGTGCCAAAGATACACATGATTCTCATGCTCTACCACTGAATTTTCACTTCTACAACCTCAATTTCACTATTTCCCATGACACAGAGGTAGAATTTAAGACCAAGTCATATATAGGATTTCATTTTTATTAGGTTTAATTAGTAAAATGGTACCTATTTTTATTTAGATGTATATGTTTGGTATTTATTTTTAAAAATGTGTCAATCTAGTTCTAATTTTTGAAAAACTATTTTAATTAGGTCTCTTTTAGACAAAATTATTAAAACCGTTAACTTAGTTCATAACTTTTACCACTAATTTTATTTAATATAAATATCAATACTTAATTTTGTAAGTCATTTTAAATATTAATACCGTTAACCGTATTAATAATTTTTTGTTGAAAAAGATCTAATTGAGGCATGTTTTCAAAAGTTGAGACTCAATTGACACTTTTTTTTAAAGTAGGTACCAAATTGACACATCTGAACGATTGTGGGTACCATTCGACTAATTAAACATTAGTTTATATATACCTGGAAATTAATGTGTGAAAGTTGACACAAATAATCTGATTTTTCTTTTCTTTTTGCTTGATCTAAAGCTGAAATTAAAAAAAAATAATAATAAATATTAAGAAGTCAGTTGAACAGTGCTATGAAAGAAGGAAACTTAATGAATAATCGGTTAGGTGGACTACTTAGCCTGATTTGGGTTGACTGGAATTCCACTCTATTAGCCTAAATGTGTTGGACCAACCTATTCATGCCCCTACTTTAGAATAGTTAGTTAGTTTATTGTTCTACTCGTACTGGTAAAAAAAAATGAAAGATACTATGAAAAATAATAAACCTTCACTGTGTTTTTTGTTTTATAAAACTATATAGATTTTTATAGTAACATGTATTTCATTGCATCTTAGGAGCTTTTCGTATTAATACATGTAAACCTTATGTTACAACAATGATAAAAGGACTATATTTATAATAACAAAAATTTAAATCTTTACTTGACATATAAGCAGTTAATTAGTATTAAATAAGTTAGAAAGAGAAAAAAAAAAGAGAGGAATTTCCCGGATAAAAATTAACCCATGCAAAAAATAAAAACATATTTAAATGAAAAATAAGTATCTTTTGTAATAAAAGTTTAGTACATTGTTGTAAGAAGAGTAATTAATTGTTAGGGCCGTGAATAATTGATTCTGGTTCAGTAACGGGCTTATTATATACTTTTTGTCAGAGATTCTGTTGCACAGAATCAGTTGTCCAGAAATGGTTATATTTTGGTAAACTCTTTTGCTTGGGTTGAAGAGCCACCGTTGGATGATTTATTCATCGTAATAAACATATACTTATCTCACTTAAAATTAAAATCACCTTGATTTAATTTGATGATTACTAATATTTAATTATTTTAATAATTTTACGATTGATTTGACGTTGAAGCTACACCAGACGCGGTTCACATTTTAAAACATCAATCACAAAAGTATAACAGGGTTTTACTTTCGCCATATTTTGAAATTTGGAAGTTCAATTTTATAAATTTTCAAAATTCAAAATGTTGAAACATTAATTGAATTTTATTTATTTTTTAAAAAGTCAATAAATTAAGAAAATGGGCATGGTGAATAGTGGGATAATAATTTAGCGCAGTACTGCACCATCCAGGCACGTACACAGGGAAGGGAAAGAATCAATAATTCAAGAAACAATGAACGGAAATAAAAATTTAGGTTTTATAATTACAAAATTGCAAACTTGTTAGGAGCTTTAGGAGTATGGGAAAAAGTTACGTTGTGGAGACAAGGGAAGGACGAAGATATGGGTTTGAATTTTTTGCGAGATAAAGATAAGGTTTTGCGTAAAGTTTATAAATTTATGAAAAATTTCTCTCTCTTTCCCTTTCTATTTATGGCCCATTGTTAGTAGAAAGGTATAGATTGAAAAGACAGTTGATATATGGCAATAACTTAATTAAAGCATTACACGTACAGTAGCCACTAAAAAGGAGGGTTTGGTTTGGTTTGGTGGAATGCAAAATCTTGAATTATGCAGTTCCATGATTGCTTCCCAAGAGCCATGCAAGTTCAGTTTCTGGTACAATCAACACAACAGAAGCAGATGAAGAAGAAGAAATGTGATAGAGAAGGTAGAGAAAAAGAAAAAAGGTCATGAATATTTTTCACTATTGTGAATATTCTCATCTTCAAATCACGTACATTTTTATTTATTTCTGACTGATGTATCAATAAAAAGATCATTTGGATTTTGGGGTGTGACTATTTTCATATTCTGAAACTTTCCAGCCATTATAATGTATATAATAATCCAGAAAAGTCGCATCTTCGTGTAATCTGAGTTGAATTGATGCCAACTATATGGTTTGATGCTTAAAAAAAATCAAATCCAGAAAGGATAGATAGCATGTCTTGTCATTTGTTGACAACGGAAATACTTTTATATGGATTTGAGTCGGATTTGATCGAGAAAAATTAAATTTGTTTAAAAGTGGATTGAATTTAATTTGATTCACTTTATCTACAGGTTAAAAGGATTTGAGTTGAGTTGAAGGTGGGTTGACCCATTTAACCCATTAATATTTTTTTACAATTTTTATTTGTTTTTTAATAATTATTTACTATTTATAAATATAGGTTCACAATTTCATATTTTTAAATGCTAGAATGTTGTTCAGTAATATTTAAATAGTTTGAGTACTTAATTAATTTGATTGTATACGTTGATACTTTAATCTTTAACTATAATCTATATAGTAAATTACCCAAGCAACCGTCTTATAAACAAATTTTCTAAATTAGCATGACAAAAATGTGTAGTTTTTTTATTTATATTTTGTTGAATAACATGATAGAAAATGTGTAATATTACCTATGTTTTCTTTGAGTATATGGACAATTTCTTGGAAACAATTCATCATATATTGGTGGTGAGCATGACGAAGACATTAGTTCTTGATTTTATTGTGATTGTCATCTCATGGACTGTTTATAAAAATATTTAAATATTTGAATACTTAAAAATAAATAAATAATTTTTTTTTGTGGCTTAGTGAGCCAACTACTTAATCCACCAACCCGTGGTGGGTCGAGTCAAGTTGCAAAATTTCTGATTTACCATAAAGTGAACTCGGATTGGGTTCACTCATTTTCAACCGACCGAGCTCATGGTGAGTCAACCCGTGTGAGTCGGATTGGCTCACTTTGATGAATCCAAATTCCAGAAAGAAGAGTTACCATGTATAAATAAAAAAATTTAAGCAATCTTTTTAAAATATATTATTAAAAAGGAAAATTTTTATTCTTTTTTTTATAAGCTAAACATTTTATTATTGTGTGAAAACATTTGTATATGATGTAAAATCTTTAAGCATCAAAGAATTTTTAATATATATTTATTAAAAAATTTACAAAAATCTTGCATGAGGAAAAGTATATATATTTATGCAATATTATAGAAATAACATTGGATGTAATTATCTAGTAGATATTACACTTTTCTTTTACGTTTAAGCTAGGGAATGTTGGTTCCTTAATATGTTAGAATTGCGAGAAATCCAAACGTAATATGTTTAAGTATAATAATTAAATATATCAATGCAGGCAACCTATTTCGTGATTAAAAAATTTGTGAGAGGAAGTTGGATAAGTTTAAAAATAGTGGACATTTTGATAGGTAAAATTCCTTGAACAATTTATTTATTGTTTGCTTGCTATGAAAGTTTAAGAAGGCGTGGGACAAAAGCATGTGTTAGAAATGGGCCAAAATGTTATAACCCAACATGTGAGCATTTTATGGAGTTAGTTTGAAAGTAGAAAACTCTTTCTTCTTCATACTACATGACCAGAGAGGAGGCACGAAAAATGTAACACTTAAATAGCACTCCTACATTGTGTCTTGTTAATAAAAAAAATAGTTATTATTTTTGTTTCATGGGTGGGTTTTTAACCCTTCTCTTTCCCCTCCCCTTTTAACACTTAAAAAATTGAATATCTTTTACCGAAGACAAAATTTTAACTTAATGTAAAATAAAGAATACATTGAGGTCAGAAAATAGTTTCCTCTTAAGGATTTAACTTTTAATTTATAGATAAAGTAATTACAGAAATACTCACTAAAATATCTCTCCTATATAAAAAATATCAACTAGTAATTGATAAACTTAGAGTCAATTTTTGTATCCATAGAGTTTAGATAAGTTTTTGGATGTCTTATCCATATTTAGGAATCAGGTCAGACGATTAGGATGGTACAATTATATTTAAAATTAAATTGTAACATATATAATTGGATAATATTAAATTGATTTGTGTTTGAACATTGTATTGAATAATATAGATAAAAAGGAATAATTCAAATGATTTTGTTTGTATATAAGTTTTAGAAACAAAGCAAGTATCATGGATAATTAAAAAAATAGTTTTAACGGAGATTTATTTTTACATTATCTAACATTAAAACCTCTACTAAATTATTTATTCAGAATTTTAAATTATTATTGCATATCATTTAGATGAGTCATACATTCTCCAACTTATATCTACACCACCTTACAATCTCTTGAAAAGAAGTTTAACTAATCAAAGTTGAATCACATTTTAACTAAAGTATATTAAATCTCATTTGAATGGTTGACTTTTTTATTTTCGTTTTTATAAAAGTTGTACTTTATGATATTTTTTAGCTTTTTCACTATTTTTAATAGAAATATATTTTTTATTTTTATTTTCTTATTAATTCAATTAAAAGATTTTTAATTATTTTTTATGCTTTTTATATTTATATATATATATATATATATATATTTGAGACTTTTTTATTAATTTAATTAATAATTTTTTATTTTTTTAATTTTAAAAATTCGTTATGTTTTTTCAATTTATATATAAACATATACTTTTTTATTTTTTTAGATAATTTGATTATTAAAAATATTGTTAAATATGTGTTTAATCCTTTAATTTTCAGTTAAAATTGAAATAAGTCACTCTTCGAAACTTTGACATAATTTAGTCACCCAACTTTACAACAGTGTGAATTTACTCATTTTAAACAAAAATATTAAATTTATTTAACTTTTCAAATGAGTTTCATGATAGTTTTTCAACTAAAATTAAAGAAAGAATGTGTCAAACGGTGTAAAGAATCCAAATATTATATGAAACGTGTTTAAAACGTCAACTAATTTTAATAAAATCTGGTTGAAAGAACTAAGAACTAAATTCATGTAGTTCTAAAGTTTGAGGACTAAATTGAGTCAAAGTTTTAAGAAGACACAAATTCCAATTTTTGACCGAAAGTTAAGGGACCAAAAACATATAACCCTTAAAAATATATGTGAATTTTACTTATTAAAGTTTTTGAAATATTCATATATATATATATATATATATATATATATATATATATATATATATATATATATATATATATATATATGAATATTTCAAAAACGTGTGATAATACTTTTATTTTAAGTTTTAATTAATTAAGATTTTAAAAATTAAAATAAAAAATATATGTTTGTTTCATATTAAAAAATAAATTTCAAAAGTTAAAATAAATTATCAAAAAGGAAATTTATAGATGTAAAGGAAGAATTCATTTGAACAAATTAAAAAGTGAACTAGTGCATTCAAACTATAATTTGTGTAAATAAAATAAATAAATGTAAAAACTTGTTTTTGAAGATAAAGTTGTATTATCTTCAAAAATATAATTTATGTATTGATGTTCCCAATTGATATAAAATAGAGAATTTGAATTTAAAATAGAGTTCGAATTTTCTATTATTTTTTTTGTATTGTTTTTCTTTTAAGTCTTCAAAATATATGAATGTGGACATATTCAAATAATGTATTTAAAAATACTATAATCAGTATATATCATATATTTTGAAGACAGAGAAATAACTAAAAAACAACAACAGAGAATTCAAATACAAAATACATAAACAACAACAGAGAATCCAAAAGCAAAACAGAGTTTAATATCTTTGCTGATTTGTTACTGTTTTTCTCTATCGAGTTTTCAAAATATGCTATGTTGGTGTACTAAAAAAGATTTTAATATATTTTACTACATTATCATCAATTTATTCTGAAAATTATATAAATGTCCTCTGCAATACATTTATATAAAATAAATTATGATAAGTTTGTGTAAAGATTAGATATTATTTTAAGCTTAAAAAAACTAGTAAAGTAATAGATGTTTTGGAGATACAAATTGAAAAAAATAATAACAAAGAATCTGAATTTTTGGTGTGTTGTTTTAGTAACGAGTCTTTAAAATATATTAATGTTGATGTAATAAAAATTACATATTTTAAAGGATTAAATATATTTTTTGTTCCTTAACTTTCCGTGAATGTTGAAATTAGTCAATTTCAAAATTTTGGACCAATTTAGTCATTCATCTTTTGAAATATGTGAATTTAGTCATTTTAATCAAAGTTTCTTAAGTTCATTTGACATTTGAAATGCGTTTGATAATAGTATTTGACTTAATATTAAAGCAAAAATGTATCAAACAGTATAAACAACTTAAATACAATATTGAAATGCATACGAAACATCAAATAAACCTAACAAAATTTGATTAAAAGGACTAAATTCACGTATTTCGAAAGATGAAAGACTAAATTGATCCAAAGTTTTGAAATGAACTAATTTCAAAATTCACTGAAAGTTAAAGGACCAAAAACATATTTAATCCTATTTTAAAACATCATAATCAATATATATCATTATATTTTGAAGACAAAATAGAGAAACGACAAAAGAAAAAAAAAATAGAGAATCTAAATAAAAAACAAAGTTCAAATTCTTTGTCCAAATTTAAAATGAAGTTCAAATACTTTACTGATTTTTTTATTTTTTTCATGTTTTTCTTGATCGAGTATTCACAATACGCTAATCTTGTACTGAAAAGGTTTCTAATATATTTTAAATCATCATAATCAATGTATAATCAACAAAAAATCAAATCAAATCAAAGTTCAAATTCGTTGATGATTTATGGGTGATCTCTTAGTTGGACCTTCAAAATACACTAATATTTATATATTAAAAATGATTTTAATATATTTTAAAACTTAACAAATTAATGTGCAGCATATTTTAAAGACACGACAAAAATCACAAAAAAATCCTATCAAGAATTTAAGTTCTTAAAACATCTTGATAATTAACAATAATTAAGAGTTAGAATTTAGCAAGTTATGAAACGACAGCACAGACGATAATGTGGTAATGTTTAATTTGTCATTTCTATTTAATACAAGTCTTAGAGTCGTATTTGGAATTATTTTCAACAATTTTTGGGTAGTAATTCTCAATAATCTTTTCTTAAGCGTGAATCCCCTTCGTATGATATACGACTTGTATTCAAATGTCCTTGTTCTGGTTGTAATGTTGTTGTATTGGTGTTATGGTCTAAGTTAGTCATGAGAATGAATTAACGATTTTGATACTATTGCTCATCAAAATGAACTAACGACTTTAATACCTCTGTCGGATATCACTGGTCATCTAAACATTAACCTGGTCATCCAAACATTAACGAACGACGACTCATCTACCACTAGTCATCCAAACGTTAAACGTTAACAAACGACTCTGATACCATTATAAACAAAGGTATTCATCCATCAACCAGAGATTGTATATATGTGATATAAGTTCAACAATTCACTATTTTTAATCCAAAATATTGTGAAATTGGATTTATGGATTTTTTTATTTACATTACTTTTAACTTAATTTTTATCGAATGTGGAGTTTAAACTTATGCGCATTATTCTTAATATTTACCAAGAGAAAAATTGAACACATTAGCAACATGAATGTACTTTAAAATAGAGAACAGAGATTCAAATTTCAAAATCACCACTTTATTCAAACGGCATAGATCCATAGATTCAGAAACAAATCCATGGCAACAACTGATATAAAAAAAAAAAAAAAAAACCTAGGTACTGAAGGAAAAAATTATTTTATGGTCCGAGATCAAAAGATCCCAGTAGACTAGTATATAGCAGGTTAATATATTTGTTTTGGGTTTAAACTAAGAGAGATGACTGCTTGTTGCGAAGAAGAGATCAAGTATGGTCCCCGGACCATACGATAATTTCTCGTACCCAGAACAACGTAGGATCAAAAATCGAAGCATTCAGACGCAAACTGTCTGAAGAGTCCTCTGTAAGTGATATAAAGGAGGTGGTCTTTGGAAGCAGTTCGATGGTTTTTGGTGTGCTTGCAGAAATACTTTAGTTGTTTACTGGTGCAACAACCCAGCGTCTGAGACAGAAACAAGAACAACCAATTTATGGCCTTCTTCTTCACACCACCAAGCACCGGCGCAACACTGTTTTCTCGTCCACAATGCTCACATTTCGGCAACACTGGCTTCCTCCACTCCACGGGTGCCCTATTTTTCATGTCCTCTTTCTGGCCCACAATGAATCTCCGAAACTCACTCAATTTCTTCCTCACATCAATCTCCATCTCGAACACCTTCAAGCACCTCTTGCACTGGACGCTCCCGCTGATCCTATTCATCTTGTTCAGCATCAGGTATCTGAAGCTGTGGATCCTCGCTCGCTGGTTCGTCGCCCATGGAAAAGGTGGGGGAATGGTTCCGTCACTTGTTGATGCTGTTGCAGGAGCAGGAGCAGGAGTGTTATCTGAGATGATGTTGTTGTTGTTGGTGTAAGATGATAGAGAGAGAGTGAGAAAATCTTCTTGGAGCATTATTCCTTGTTTTTGATTTTGGAAGGTTTTGAATTTGCAGAGGAGAGGTTTATATAGACGTTGTGGTTCCGATGTCCATTGTCGAAATCTTTGGTGAGGATATGCGGGGGGATCGGTGGAGCTGGGTCAGATAAAATACCTATATTATTGGAAGATAAGCTTCCCTCAGCCACAACTCAATCACTTTATAAATTAATTATCTGTAACAGCTTTTCCTATTCTGTTATCTCTATATAATTTTCTTTTAAATTTTTTTTCTCTCCCTGCATTCTACCAAATATGTTAGATGCATACATTTAATAAATAATTTACTTTTATATAGGTCAAATTTAGAAAGGCGATTGAATTTAGGTAAGCCAGAATATATGAATTCTTTTGGTTTTCTTTTTTAATATATATTGGTTTTGAAGTTTTAAAATATATTAAAAAAAAATTTAAACTATAAACCTAACATAGGTTTAATGTTCAGCATAGAACAATATTTAAAAATTCAGTAAAAAATTTAGACTCACGAAAATCTTAATCATGTTAGAAGACAAATCAAGGGTACAAATTACATTAAAAAAAAACCGTAAAAATGGTGATTTCTTGGACAAGAACAATTTATATTATACTAGCGTACACATAAGTGTGTTAGTTGATTCCTTGGACAAGAACAATTGATATTATATTAGCGTACACACACGCGCTGTCGTGGTTGTGTGTATGCATTTTTTAAATATGTGTGATATTATATTAGTAAGTAATCATAATGTAATGTTTTTAAGTGAATATATAAAATAAAAGATGAGAGAATAACCGTTGATAAATAGAGAAAAAGAGAAAAAACAGAGATAGACGTTTTTCTGTAAAAGCTCGTAAAAGTAACGGTCAATTTTCAAAATTTAATAAATAATTATATTTTAAAGAGTAAAATTGGTATTCTGAAATGTGGACACAAAAGAGATAATCCTATTTATATATTACTAGCGTACGCACATGCGCTAGCGGACACACATGCGCGATAGCGCCCTGTGCGTACGCATGTTTTAAATATAAATGATAGTATGTTAATAGGTCATAATAATGTAATATTATTAAATTAATATATAAAATAAATTTATATTTATTAAAAATAAAGTGAAATGAATAGAGAGACTAATTATTGATGAATAAAAAAAAGAAAAAAAGAATTATAGAAAATAGGTAAAAATAACCGTTAATTTTAAAAAAATAATAAATAATTATATTGTAAAGGGTAGAATTAGTATTATGAAATGTGGACACAAAATAGATAATTTCTTTCTATATTACTAGCGTAAACACAGGCGCGCGATAACGCCTGTGTATCTATTTTTTAAATATGTGTGATATTATATTAATAGATGATAATATTGTAATGTTATTAAGTTAATATATAAATTAAAATTATATTTATTAAAAATAAAGTGAAATATATAAGAACAGACAAAAGAATAACCATTGATAAATAAAGAAAAAGAGAAAAAACAAAGACATCCGATTTATAAAAAACTTGTAAAAGTAACGGTCAATTTTTAAAAATTTAATAATTATTATATTTAAAGGGTAAAATTGGTATTTTGAAATGTGGATAAAAAAGGGAAATCCCCTTTATATATGGTTATATATATATATATATATATATATATATATATATATATATATATATATATATATATATTTTTTTTTAAAAAAAAAATAAAAAAAAAAAAAAAGAAAAAAAAAAAATTGTAAATAATATATATATATATATATATATATATATATATATATATATATATATATATATATATATATATATTCTTTTTCAAAGTTAAAATTGAAAATGAGCACAAGACAAAAGAACAGTTGCAATTAATAGTTATTTAGGTTTGAAACTTATGTTTTATGTTTTCTCCTATACTTTATCAAAATAAATTAAGTGTTGTTCAGATGGTTGGACAAAAAAGACTACAATATCTTGTCTGATGATACACTTTTTGGGATTAAAAATGCAAAACACAGTATAGATGTTATTAAAGTTTGGATGAACTTATGAAAAACCACATGCTTTCAAGAAGATTAATATTCATGAGGCGAATAAAATATGCAAATTACACATAGAATGACAAAAATATTTATGATTACATGTATATGCGAATAAAAATTATTGGATATTGAGTGAATACTTCAAATGACTGCTCGCGAATAATAGGTAACGAATAATTTAAATAAGTTGGTTATTAATATCATATTATCAATATCTATAGATATTCATTATCTTAAAAAATTAAAATTAAAATTTAATTTATAATTTATTAGGTTAAATTTAAATAATATTATACTTTAATTTAATTTACATTTATATTTTTTTGTAATTTTATTTAGATCTTATTTTAAAAATTATAATTTTTTTAAATATTTACAAATATCGTTGAGCACTCACAAGTTGTAAAAAAGTCACAAGTATTTTTGAAGTGAGCATCCGGCAAATAACAAAAAGATAACAAGATAATTTTCTGTGATGGATCAGGTAACGGGTAGATACTATACGGTCCGACCTGTGATAATCCTAAACATAAGTGTATTACTGTTATCATAGAACACACAAACTAAAATTATTAAATTGACCAAAATGTTATAGACATTTTTGAAGGAAAAATTAAATGATTAAAATAAGGGATGACAACGGACGGGATCAAGTACAAGCAGTGCCTACCCGCTACCCACTTCGCCTAAAAAATATATCATACTACTTGCCCGGTTATCCGTCGAATATTCATGAAAAAAATGCAGATATTTTTTATACCAATAGGTATTCATTGATACCCACAAATATATATATATATATATATATATATATATATATATATATATATATAAAAAAAAAAAAAAAAAAAATATATAAAAAAAATATAAAAAAAAAAAAAAAAAAAATATAAAAATATAAAAAAA
>Ga0214545_1010212_pt1 | contig 13775 bp, 3 predicted proteins | sample CNSS4metaG_FD_160064 | JGI IMG/M metagenome (GOLD analysis project Ga0214545, IMG submission 160064) | Root nodule microbial communities from cowpea collected in UCLA plant growth center, Los Angeles, California, USA - CNSS4 | ecosystem: Host-associated > Plants > Roots > Nodule | place: USA... | reverse complement strand
ACTTATATATATTTATATTTTTTATTTTGTTTAATATATATTTTAGAAACAATATATATATATATATATATATATATATATGTTTAATTTATTTTCTATATAATATTAGAAAACATTAATTTTTTTAAATATAAACATAAAAAAACAAAAAAAAAACATATATATATATATATATATATATATAAATTTATTTTATTTTTAAAATTTGCTTTAAAAAAATAAAATATTAGAATATAAATAATTTTTAAAGAAACTAACAGTAAAAGAATAAAAAAAATTAAACAAAATAAATAAATTAAATATATATACATATATATATATATATATTATTTATATATATCTATGTATATATATTCTGATGTCGACATTCGGGTATATAATTTCCTTATTAGGATTTTGATATTTAGAATTATTACTTTTGAGAGTGTAAATTTTTAAGCACATCAAAGTTAAAAGGATATTTTAAGTAATTTTATAAAATTTGGAGGTGCAGGGAGAAACAGTCGGGAGAAATTTGGTTGTTGCATTTTGGGTCGTCACTCTAATTGATATATGCTACAAGTTTCATTACTTTCTTTAATAATTTACTTCTTTTAATTTATTCTTTTACATTCCTTCACAATTTGTGTAATCCTTATGTCACCACTGATATCATTTCAAAGTTTATCATCTTTAAATTACACTTCATCCATTGTAATTGTATTATCATTTCCGTTGTTACTAAAAATAGAAAAGAAACAAAAATACAAATTCTCTTATTGACATGCATGAAATTCTCGTTAAAATCCAAGTGGAAAGAAATTGAATTGATTAAGTTTTTGGATGAGACTAATTCATATTTACCTCATAGATTTTCTTCAACAAAACATAATCGTAAAACACTCTAGTTATATGGAAAGTTGAGCCCAGGAAAAAAAAATCCCGTTAAATCAATTTAATTTTAAATAAACAAGATAACGATTGAACTAAATTCTCGATAAATAACTATAAATATAATAGAAGTTTCTAAAATAACTTCACATCCAGTTTTTTGTTTTAAACTTATGTTTTAGAATTTTTTTATTTCTTTGAATTCTTTCTATCTAGTTCTTTGCACGTTTTTGATAAACTTTTCACATTAAAAAATTTAGACGAGAGTTGTTGGAGAAAACTTTGTTTATCAACTTCTATTAACTATTGTTAATTTGAATATATATATATATATATATATATATATATATATATATATATATATATATATTAGATTAAACATTTATTTTAACTCCTAGTAATTATTGGAAATTTAAATATTTATAAATTATTTTAATTACATATTAAATTAAATTTACGATTAGTTAAATAAATATATTTTTAATCCTTCGACTTTTAATGAAAATTAGAATTAATATTTTTTATAGAGTTTGATCCAATTTAGTCTTTTAAAAAAGTGAGACAGAGATTAAAGAAAGATTAATTTTTGAGTAACAACTTCTTTCTAAAGAAGAGATGCTTACTCTTAATTGCATACAAATACTCTTTATTTAGCATAATTTGCCTCTTCTCCCAAACAAGAAAGTTTAAGGCAAGAAAGAAAGTCTTCCACCATTCTCTAATGACATTTTCTATATCTTGCAATAAGCTTCAAGGGTCTTCGGCAAAAAACAATTTTTATCCCGTAATGATTTAAAAAGACAGTTTACAATATAATTGCACCAAAATCACCAAATTATGCAATTTGTAACAATCTAATGTATAATTCAACCAAGTGAAAGTCTAGAGGCAGTTGACAATCAAATATATAATTGCAAGATGGATGCTTTGGTAAGAGCCTGTCTGTATTAAATTAAGGGCCACTTAGTAAGCTTCTCAATAAATATTAAAATAAAGCAAATCATATGAGTTCATTAAACTTCCTTCACAAACTAAAACTAATGTATAATAAACCTCAACTTTTTTTGTAAGTTGAGGAGTTTGAGTTAATTTTAAATCTAGGAAGAAATTTAATTAACTTTTCTCTAATTTTTATTTTCTTCACACTTGTTGAAAGATTTAACCAAACTAGCCAAAGATGTGTGCATATTGCAAGTAATGGAAGGGAAAGGAAGTTTACGTTACAGGTTCTAAAGGAGGCATTTGGAGTATGACTTGATATCAAGATTAAGACCTGTCAAGCATAATCATACCAATATTAAAGTGAGTGTTTATAGGAGAACGAAACCAATAATAACAGACAAAAACATTGGATTGAGATGAGTGAAGTAACAAAGCAAAAGTTTTAGTACATTGAAGGGAGTTTCAAGCACATGCACCTTAGATTTTTGGAAAGGGGGAAACCCAAAGAAACTTGGCAAATGTGCAGTACAGTTGGACAAAACAGCCCGAGTCTTTTGCCAGAGACAAGAATCCTTGGTATGAATTTCAGATAATAATGAATTTGGTCAAATTCTTTTTCATCTGTCATATGCTAATTTGCATGTATTTTGCCATTTCAATTTTGAAATGAAACCAGCTACTAAAAAAGAAATGATATGTACATAATGAGGAAAAGAAACTGACGATGTTCCTCATAGTTTATACCTTTACATGTAAACACAACCAATCCAGTGAATTCACAAATCAATCTACAGAACTCTGTTTTCTCATTTATGTTTACTGAAACAGACACTAGACAGTAAGTATTATGTACACACTAACATCCAACCCAAAATTCACCTAAACCCTGATTACATACAGATTGTAATATAACGCCCATCAACAATAACCAAAATTAAAAAATAAAAGAAAATAGAACAGAATGAGTTTGAGATTGCCAGTTTACCACCTCCATGATTTACACCCAGCAAAACCATGTAAACTAGTTTCCTATTCATCCTTTCCACCACATTTTCCTACAAAACCTAAACCAACAAATATTGTGGAAAAACTAAACCAGAAAGAAATCAAAACCTAAAACGTGGTCGTGTTGAGGATGTTGTGGTTCCTGGCAGCACCAATTCGGTAACGATTCCGCGTCAACCCAGCCGAGTCGTAAAATTCGTCACCTTCATCATCACCTCCATCGCTCACAGTTCTCAACATGTGCAACACCTTCCTGGCCTTCTCCCTGGCCCTCTCCGTTCCCGTTTGTTCAACCTCCTTCAAAACCTCCACAACCCTCGCGTCCTTCGCCAACCCTTTGAACCTCAAGCTCCTATGACTCAGCGCGAACAGCGCCGCCACGCAATTCTCCCGAGTCGCCTCCGAGTCCAACTCATTCGTCCTCAACAGCCCCACCAGACACTCCACCGCGTTCGCGTCCAGCATCGCCGTGCGCCCCTCCGTGCACACCGCCAGGTTGCACAGAATCAGCAGCACCCGGCTCGCCAAGTTCCCCGCCACCACCATGGACAAAAGCGTCGGCACCGCCCCGAGTTTCACCAGCTTCACTCGGTTACTCTGAACAAGGCTCAGATGATACAAAGCGAGGGCCGAGTCATGCCGAGTCCTCTCGGACTCGGCACGCAGCGAGTGTATCAGCGGCTCCAGCGCGCCGAGAACGCCAATGGCCATTTTATTATCATCATCCAAGGCTAAACTGAAAAGCGCGCCCGCAGCGTGCTCCTGCGACTCATCCAATCCCCCCTTCAAAACATCGATTAAAAACGGAACAAACCCTGACCTCACTATCTTCACCTTGTTCTGCTTCTCCAGCGAGAGGTTGACCAGCGACGCCACCGCGTTGACCTGAACAACGCCATACCGCGATGCGATCAAACCGCGCAGCGCCAGCAGCACCCGCGGCGTGCAGAGCAAGAGCCTAGCCTCCACTTTGCTCCTCGTGATCTTCCTCAGCGCGATTACGCCTTCCTCTTGCTCAAACACCTCGCTGCTCTTCAATTTCTTCAGTATTCTTTCCTCTTCCTCCGAAACCGGCGCGCTAGGGTTTTCAATTTCAATCTCGCAGGAGGAGGAGGAGGAGAAGCAGGTTGGACGAACAGTAAACGGCAACGGCGTCCCCGGACTGGGCGGAATGATGACGGATTCCTCGGAGGAGGATCCCGAGTTGAAGTGGTTGAGTCGGGGGCTCAACTCAGTGGCGGCGTGGGAGAAAATGACGGGAGGATTATCAGCGACCGCGTTGAGAAGCTCCTTTTCGGAAACCCTAATTCGTTCTTGTCGTTCGTCCTGCTGGTTTCGTTCCACTGAAAGAGCCATTTCTTGCCTGACGCGGCCCACGAGGGAGGCGTAATCGGGTGCGCGCGGGTGCTGGGAGCGGGATTTGTCGCACCAGTTGAGGATTGTAGTTTTGAGGGCTAAGTTGGGGATTACCGTTGAGAAATCGGGTCGGGTTCCGTCTTCTTGTTTGGGGGAGAAGTTGAGGTCCTTGCAGACTTGAACGGCGAGGCGTTCGAAGGTCTGACCCGAAGCGACGACAACCGGGTCGGACATTAAGGAGCCCGAAATGGGGCACGTAAATTCCTTGGGAGGGAGCTTAGGGTCGTGCTTAGAGGATTGAGAAGAAGAGCGGTGAAAGGAGATTTTCCATCTGTGCTTCCCATTGCCACCCATGTAGTTCCGCAGTGGATTTGTTTATTGTTGTTGGTTGGGATTTTTATAATGAAGCTGTATGAGGTTGTTGCACATGCCGTTAGACCGGATCTCAGAATCTGTTCAGGCCATTGCCATTCACTGACTCAGTCTTCCAAACAGCGTGAACAACCGTTGCGGTAATCTCTCATACTTTCACTTTCTCACTCATTTGTTCGGGGAGGGTATTTATGGAATTTACCAACTTTTTCATAGGACACTTTATCGAAAGTTACAGGATTAATTATTTTGTCCACCAGAATTCTGAAAGTGAAAAGTGAGTGCCTAAACCTAATCAACTGTTAATTACCGAGACCCATTTTTCTTAATTGGAGTATTTTTTGTTTTGTTTTTGTGCGGCGAGGAAATAGTCCCTGTCTGTCTTTGACATCTAGCTGAAGAGCTTCCCTAGTCAACTCACCCACACTCGTAGTCTTCTAAATAAGGGATAATTTTGTCTTTTCAAATTTAATTCTAAATGTATTATCTCTTGTTTAGATATAATTTATTCACAAACTAGTTCCTAAACTTTATGAATTAATCTGAAGTTGACCATAAAAGATATAACTTATAATTAAAATATCTTTCAACATTATAAATTCAAGACATGACAGTTTTTATCTATTTATATTTTCTTAATTTTTTTTGGTTTCTGTCCTTTTTTCTCTATAAAGTCAAACACACCTTAATAAAAGATATAATATTCAAAGCAATGACTAAATCACAATTCTCGTTCTTTCATAAATAAAATTATCGCTTACTATTATTAAAGAAACATTCTCCATTTATTTGCCCACGTATTTTTCGAAGAAGTAATAATCTGTACGTTATTCTATTTGTTTTAACAGATATCTTGTAGTTATAATTGAGAGTAACAAATTCAATAAGAATAGGAGAATTCAATAAGATGTGGGAAATGAGAGTATTTAATTTAAGTTTTAGTGAAGAAGACATGGTTCTTGGAAGAAACAATTGTCTTGCGTGTGAAATACTCAAATTATTATTTCAAATGGTCCTGGTGGCCCATGCTTGATGAGTGAGGATTTTAGGTTTTACCCTTCAAAATAATCCCAACACCCAAATGTCTCACTCTTCTTCCACTGATTTCTTAGCTGTATATTAATATTCATCACATTTTATAATAAGACAAAACAAAGAAAATGTTGGCTCAGGCGTGAGATCATATCTTACATAAATGGTTAACGAAACGGTTTCATTGGCCCCGAGCAGTGGCTACTCTTGAATCTTCATTATCGAAGCTTCTGGATAGATCAATTAAAAGCCGGTCAATATAGAATAAAGGAAGATTCAAAGAGACAAATGATTAATTTTACAATATTAATATAGAATCATGATGTCGTGTTACAAAAAATAGAGAACGCAAAAATAATGTAAATTAAATCTATCGGTTTTACTTAAATGATTTTGATTTATTATTATTATTATTCATAACATAATTAAAAATAAAATGAGGGAATTTTTTTTCTTTATAGACCGAAATAAAGTGAAATTATAACATATAATATATACCAATTAAAATATGAGATTTGTACTGGATACCAATAATCCTGAGGTCATATTTGTTTTCTATTAGACCTAAGGAAGATGTAAAACTTTCAGGACAAATCACAACCTTTGAAGCTTAACATTGATTTGAGTGAAAGTAAGAAGATGAATTTGAGTGAATTAAAGAATAAAAAATGTGTTATTTTTTTTATAAGTGAATGAAATTTAAAGTTGAATTTTGAAAGTGATTTGAATCATATAATAAAGTTTTAATAGATTAAAATTTAATATTAAAATTTTGCTATTATAGTTAAAATTAATATATTATTTTATTATAATTTAATATTTTTATTATTATTTATCATTATTATTTAATAACATTATTTATTGGATATATGAAAACCAAATATATATAACAGTATGGAGTGGATTTGGTTCCACCTTCAAACATACCTGATTTCTATGGATGTTGGAATATGTTCCAACTTTCTTTTTCATAATGATGGAACTAAATACTGTCAATGGAAATCGGTTCTCTTCCTCTTTGGAATTAGGTACTATTACTTGGACTTCCATCTTAACTACCATGGAAGCTCATCGAACCTCCATCAACACGTGAAGAAAATTGAGAATATAATGATATTTTAATCTAAATTAATCACAAAATATATATATATATATATATATATATATATATATATATATATTTATTTATTTATTTATTTATTTATTTATTTATTTGTGTAAACAAATGCAACGCAAGTCTTGAGAGCGTAGTACCTAAAGTTACATATACTCATATTGTAGGCGATTTGGTTAAACAACCTCATATTATATAGAAAAACATAAAAGACATTTATTTTTAAACTTTGTTTTACAGGATAAGAATCGATCTGAAACATTGAAATGAGTTTAAATAATCCTATTCACTTTTGATAAATCTAACTCTTAATTCACAAAGTTGAATTTTATCATATTTTATAGTTTTATCTCGGTTCTAGGAGTCAAGTAGAGATTCATTATATTAAAGGAAACATATTTCAATTTGAACATAATTGTAAATCTTAAGTGTACTAAAATGGGTCGGTCCGTTCTGTGGACTTACCCAACCAAATGAAAATGAAGTGAGATGGGTTTACTTGTCATAGAAAACTGAATTAAAAATCTTAACATTCTTTTCCAAAAAGTAGGCTTTGGGCTAACCCATATTTTTTTAACTTCTTAAAATTATTTAAAATTTTTCAATTTTGTATTTTTAAAATTTATATATATATATATATATATATATATATATATATATATTTATTTATTTATTTATTTATTTATTTATTTATTTGTGTGTGTCAGAACATGCTAAAAATATTTTTTAAGTTTTAATCGATTAATTAATATCTCTCATCAAATAAATTAAAATAATTAGTATGTTTACATATCAAATTATTAAACTATAATTAACAATTAAATTTAATTTTTAAGTTTTATCGATTAATATTATTTTATATTTGTATCCTTCAAGTAATACAATAAAAAAATATTTTTTTAAAATATTTTTTATTTTAATTTTTATTTAAAAAATTTTAGTGAGCTAACCTTTTTTTTTTCTGGCTGTGACTTGCCAATTTAACAAATAAGATAAAGTTAACTAAACCGAATTGACAAATTGAAAACTCGAACATGATCTGTCAAATTTTGATAAGCTCTTAGGTCTATACCTATTTTACAATCCTAATTCATCTCCAAAATCTTCTAGTTTTTATCTTTTAATCTCTGTTTTTGTTCTTACTTTACTATTTGCTACTTATGCATGTCTTGATCTTGTTATTGATGTTTATCTTAATTTCCTTTCTTATGTATTCTTGTGTTTAGTTTCTCATTCTATATTTATTTCTACTCTTTTCGTAAATTTGTAATTGAAATTATAAACTGAAATTTCTTGTGTTTTTCATAATTTGAAACAATAAGAAAACTTTTTATAATTGGAAACTTAACTTCTATATTTTATATATTAAATGTTTCCTATTCTTGTATGAATCTTCTTACAAAACATCTTTGTGAGAGAATTGAATAAAGTTTACAATAGAAAAAAAAGGGATCAATGTAATTAATTAGTCGTCCCTATGCTAACGTCGAAAGTAGGATCAATGTGAGAGAGGTATGTGATATGATACATCTCAATTTTTTTTTTCTCTTTTATTCTTATATCTTAGCCACATAGGACTAAATGTTTAGAATGTAGAATGAATTTGAAACTTGGTTCAAAACCTCTTCCATCTTTGTAGCCAATTAGGTTAGGATGGACTCATATAGGATCCCGTACTAACCATAAAGGGAATATAATACTACTTTCATGATAAGAAATATTACTTTACAATGATTTTAAATTACTTATATATATAACAAATGTTTATGACTATATCCAAATTATAGTAACCATCACAATTAAATAATTATTGTAATTAAGATAATACTAATAACTAGTTAATTGTAATTTAATCATGATAATCGCTATACAAATGAAGATCATATGCCATTATTCTTTGCAAAGATCAATTATGGCCACAACTCATGCAAACAAAACCAGTCATTGTTAATCACTGGAACAAAATTGCCATATAACGAAAAGTGTAAACATGTTAAGATTAATTTACTCTAAAAATAATTTTTTCAATTATTTAAACTATTATGTTGAGATTCAAAATAAACTTTGTATTTCTGAAATAAAAAACTTTTAATCTTATGAAATTGAAAACATATTAAACTGGTGAGATATAATGACTTGTATAGGTTTGTTTTCCCTTGGCAAAAGTTTGTGTCATTGAATATGCTTTACGTAAAATATGCTTTTCAAGCTTTTTATAAAGTCGAGAAGCGCCACCACGTACATACTTTGATTCTGCGGCAGAAATAGCAGCTCTTTGCTTGTGCAATTTGAAGACTTAAAGAAACCGTTAGTGCAACGTAAAAGTTAGGTAAACTAATAACTAAAGCACGGTGATGAATTTAATAATAGCACATGAAATGTTACAATATTGACAAATGTATCCAATCGTATAAATAATAAAGTGGATAAATTTAAATATTGTTTTTCACTAATACTTATGTTATTTAGAAAAAAAATATGTTTATTTATTGATTAAATCTAAAAACTATAAGAGAATGAAAATTGTTGATGTGTATAATTTAAAGTTTAGAAAATAACAATTTTTTTTGAAATTACTATAGAGTAAAGATTTCATTGGAATTAGATTTCATGAATCAAATCAATATAAAAAACACTAAATAATATACTTCCTTACTTTAGGATTCATACCACATGTGAGTCCTAATGTCTTAGAGACAAGTCTAACTTATTAACAAGGACTCTAATATCTTAGATATTTTCTTATTAAAAGTTTACATTAAGTATTAAATTCGGATATTAGGAATGATCATTGATGAACTCTGTCTAGATGCCCAATCAATTAATTGTTCTATTCTATGTGTCCAATGGTAAAATACCCACAAATATGCTCTCAATCAATTCATACAGTTAAGATCGAGAATATAACACAAGAGTAAAAGAAAGAAATATATTGAATAACAGAAATCACAAAGAATTAAGATAAATACATTACGTCCAACCCCATGAATAAGGGCTATACATTTTGAACACTAGAAAAGAATAATGAGCAATGCCTCGAGCCTTCTAAATGCTCCTCCACAAAAGGATTAAGTTCCTTCTCTCACTCAAAGGGGAGGTTTATTCCCCAAAAGGTGTTAATTTTTAACTTTGTAGAGCCTCCTATTTAAAGATTTTCAGAATTGGACGAGACTTGAAATTTGTACCTGAATTTGAAATTGAAGTAACTAAATATATTGATAATTGATTATGTTGATAACTTCTTAAATCTCTAAGATTTCCTCTTTTCCAATTTATTAAAAAAACCTTAATTATATAGTAAAAGATAAAATACTTATCTTTTCTAAAATTATCTAATAAAATATTAATTATCTAATAAAAGATAAAATACTTATCTTTCTAAAATTATTTAATAAAACCTTAATTATTTAAAAAGATAATTATAAAAATATCAATAAAAAATAAAAAATAAACATAATAAAAACATGATAATGTCACTTAAAAAAATACCCCAAATTTTAAGCCTTTTCATGTCCTCATGAAAGATAAAACTATTAATAAGAAAAACTCAGGTCAACCCTTCATACTAATGCAAGAGCAAATGATTTCTTAATCAATCTTAATCATGCAATAGAAGAGAGTTTCACTTGTGGCTTTAAAAAAACTTAAGATAGAATGCCATGATTTTGTTTAATTACTTCAATCCTATAAATTGTATAAGAGATAATAATCAGACTATTGAATAAAAAAGCTCGCAAAAAGATTAGTGTTTCACTCTACACAACCGTGTTTATCAATAACCACTCATAATCAACATGTTATAAAACCATTTCATTAACTTTGCCCATCATCTAATTTACATAATTCGCAAAAAGTGTTAGATTAGAAACCAAAATATACAAACAATTTAAACCAAAATTGGTTAATAAAACACAATTGACTAAACAAAATGTAAGTCCTCGACAAAGATGCAAAAAACTTGTTACAATATTGTGAAGTGTACTAAATTGTACAAGTAGTAAAGTGCATAAGTCTAGATATTGTTTCCAACAGAGACTTGCGTTGTTAAAATAATTATGTTTATTCACTACTTAAGGCTAAAATCTTTAAGAGAATGAAAATTGTTGATGTGTATGAAATAAATTTAAAATTTAGAAAGCAATAAAATTTATGAAACTACTATATGGTGAGAACTTCATTAGGGTTAGATTTCATGAATCAAATCAATATGAAAAACACTAGACAATATACTTCTAATTAATTCTTATTTTAGCATTCACATCACATGTAACAAGTCTAAACTTATTAATAATAGCCCTAATGTCTTAGACCTCTTCTTATTGAGAGTTTGCACTAAGCATTAAATTTGGATCTTAGGAATGACCACGGATGAATTCTATGTCTAGATGCTCAATCAATTAGTTGTTATATTCTAGTATAGGTTCTAATATTATGTCTAATGATCAAATATCCACAAATATGCAATCAATCAATTCATGCAGTTACGATCGAGCATAAAACACAAGAGTAATAGAAAAGAAATATATTGAATAGCAGAAATCACAAAGAGTTAATATACATAACGTCCAACCCCGTGAATGAGGGAGTTAGTTATTGCTATACATCTTGAATACTAGAAAAAAAAAAATGAGCACTGCCTCTAGCCTCTAGAATGAGCCTCCACCAAAGGATTAAGTTCCCTCCCTCCCCTAAAAGGGGAGATTTATTCCCGTAAGAGGGTTAATTTTTAACTATGTAGAGCTTTTATTTAAAGACTTTCAGAACTGCACGAATCTTGGAATTTGCACTTGAATTTGTAATGGAAGTAACTAACTCAATTGATAATTGATTATGTTGATAACTTCTTAAATCTCTAAGATTTCCACTTATTTACAAAATATAAACCAAATACTTATCTTTTATAATTTAAGATGGAATTTTCGAAAAACAACAATTTATTTTTCTAGTGAAACAAAACATGTCCTTCGTAATATAGGACTTTTATTATATAATACAATAGTAATTATGGATGACAAATAAACTCATCCTCCTGGGTATATCTCGATCTCGTCCCTGTTTTGACGGAGAATCCCCGCATTCATTAGGTATATGTAGTATGAGAATACCCGACTTTTTCAATTGGGTATGGGGATGAGGATGAGGATGTACATATTCACCCGTCCTCACTCCCATATCCGCCAAAATACGTATCCCCGCCCTATCTCCTCTTTGTTTAAATTATTAAAATACTTATAGTCTATTAAGTAACCTTTTATATACATATGTACATACACACACACACACACACACACACATATATATATATATATGTGTGTGTGTGTGTGTGTATGTATATGTATATGTATACATATACATATACAATATATATATATATATATATATATATATATATATATATATATATATATATATATATATATATATATACTACATACTTTCTATTCTTTATTTCTTCTAATTGTTTCGTTTGTCATGAAATTCATTTGTATCTCGAAGATATTTTTCCTCTTATCACAACCTTTGTGCAATTATGTTCAAATGATGTATGTCAATTAAATTTTTTTATTTATTACATTTGAATATTTCTACTCTTTTTTAATACTTTTATCTATTGTATATTTTTTAATTTAAATATTTTTTTGTTTTATATTTTTAAAAAATATTATTAAATTTTATGAATTAGGTAACATTAACATTTGCAAATTTAATAAATATTTTGACTCTAATGAAATTATGTTTGGTATACTAATTTGAATGTATACAATTATAATTTCTTTCTAAATATTTGATATTGAAGAAACAAAAATACTATCATTTTAATATTTGATAATTTCATAATATTATATTTTCTATACCGTAAATTTTTATTACTTTGTAAAAATTAATTAATTGATATTTGAAACCGTAAGAAAGCAGGTACAGGTATGGATACGAGTATATACTCGTTGCTCGGTGGAGATGAGAATGAGACAAAATATTGATATCGTTGTGTTTGGATATAAGTACGTGGTTGAATTTTTTCTCTAGGAAACTTGTCCTTACTGCGTCTCGTTGCCATCCGTAGTAACTAGGGATGGCAACAGGGCGGGACGGGGACGGATTTCGCTATCCCATACCCATCCCCAAAGAAAAAATTCATCCCCATTCCCATACCCAAACCTAACGGGTATCAAACTTTTGTCCCATCCCCATCCCCACCCGGTAACAGGTATAATCTCGTACCCATACCCGTACCCGTGTTCTAACAACTTCAATATTAATTTTTATAAGAGAAAAAAATTATGGTAAAGAAAACATAATATTATCAAATATTCAATATTAGGAGGATGATTGTTTCTTCCATATCAAATACTTTGAAATAAATTATAATTGTCTACATTTTATATTTGAATATCAAATAAAATTTTATGAGAACCAAAACATTTATTAAATTTGCAAACTACAACATTAATGAAACTTATTTGATAAAATTAAAAAATATTTCAAAAAAATATAAAAGGAAAAAAAATTCAAATTAAAATATATTTTAAATGTTTGTTTAGTTCAATTTTTTAAATTCTAATGAATCTCTTTTTTATACACTAATAAAAGTTATAATACATCACTTGATCAAAATGACACAAAGAATAAATAATAAACACAATAATAAAATTTTGACATAGATTTTGTATCTTTTGAACTTCAATATATGTTGGATAGTGACAAAAAATTATTCATAGCAATTACATTAAATTTTTATATTGTAGTAAATAAAAGTTGTTTAAACAATTAAAGTGAAAAAATTATAGTATGATTAATAATGAGTTATAAAATAATAAAAAATAGATAGAATATATCAAAATATTATTCTACATGATGAAAATAAACAATAAATAAAAATATTAAAAAACTAACAAATGTGTGTTTTAGAAATAATTTGATAAACTATAGAAAGAAATCACACAAAGGAAATCAAATGTATAATTAAGGTATGATAAGATGAAAAATACCTTAGAGAACAAATTATTAAATTATGTTTGAAGTGGTTAAAATTAAATAGAAATATCATTAGTGCCCAAAAAATTTGTCACTAAATTACAAATAA
>Ga0214545_1010211_pt1 | contig 13775 bp, 6 predicted proteins | sample CNSS4metaG_FD_160064 | JGI IMG/M metagenome (GOLD analysis project Ga0214545, IMG submission 160064) | Root nodule microbial communities from cowpea collected in UCLA plant growth center, Los Angeles, California, USA - CNSS4 | ecosystem: Host-associated > Plants > Roots > Nodule | place: USA... | reverse complement strand
AACGAAATGTTTGTGCTATTAAATACTTAAATTGAGAGTATTAAACATTTTCATGTGAAAGAAAAATATACATTAAATAAAAATATTAAAAAATAATAGAAATATTCAAATGTGAGACATAAATTTTGTTAAATAACATACATATTTTGAACATAATTACATAAAGATTATGATAAGATGAAAAATATAATTGAAATGCAAATGAGTTTCATGACAAACCAAATAATTAGAATAAATAAAAATAATATATATATATATATATATATATGTGGTTATTTAATTAATTAGGAATATTTTAATAATTTAAACGGGGACAGGTAATATGGCGGGGATATGTACATCCCCATACCCATTCCCATACCCAATTGAAAAAGTCGGGGATTCCCCATACCCAGTCAATGCGGGGATTCCCCATCAAAACGGAGACGGGTTCGGGCAATACCCACGGGACGGGTTTATTTGCCATCTCTAGTAATGGGCAGGCACATCTTGACCCAATGCTGGGATATACAGGTAGGAACATTGAATTTCAGGCGGGATATGGAAATATAATTGTGCACTCAAATCTTGGACAATTACAATAGAGTATTCATTTGGTTTATTAGTATTTATGAAAGAATGAAAACGACCTTCGAAGGTAATGAAGTAGTACCAAAGCCAATTAATATAAAATAAGGTTCAACATCCAAAGGTAAGACAAACTAATATTAACTCAGCTTTGATATACGCACTATATCGAAGTGTCACTAACTTGAGTGTCAGAGTGCTTGCAGATACCCCGCCCCCAGGAGACTTCCCAAAAATAACACAGAGGTGAAATCCGAGGAACAGAAGAGGAGAATAGAAGTCTTAAGGCAACTCGGTTCATACAAGAACATGATCAATGACTCAAATTCTACATTTTCCCAAATTCCTTCACAATCAACCAACCAACGATAAGAGATTCATTAAACAACTTACATACCAAAATCACTCATACAATTAATGATAATACCAAACTCAATCAATCACAAACCTGCCAATATTAATCTCTATCAAACTCAATCACACAAACAATACAAACTAGTTTCCCTTACCTGACAAAATAACTCAACCGCACATGATTTTCTATTTATACCTAAGAACAACACAATAATGATTAAAACCTACCGTTAGAAGATTAACAGAGACTCACAGAGAATATTAACTTAACTTACGCAAACAAAAAAACTGATCAATCGAACTTGTCACCAAAATCACTCTTATGATCTCAACTCAAATCTTCAATTACACAAACAAATGAGAAGAATCGTTAAGAAGTCAAACAACTCTAAAAACATTACTTATCTAAAGTTGTAACACCTAATAAAACTTATATATATATATATATATACTATGAATGTATGTCAAATTAGTGGAGTATGTTAGGTTGAACTGAGCAATTTTATTTACTAAGGTATTTAGCATATTTGTAACATTTTTTAAAATGTATTAATAAAAAAATATTATATAATTAACTCACATATAAAAAAACATTATTGAGTCATTTGCGTGTATATAAAATAATTTAAAATCTCAATCATTAATAAATATAATTCAATTATAAAAAAGAATCGTGTTAAATAAATATTAATACTTTAATCATTCTAACCTCCTAGGATTTACAATCATCAACTTAATGGATTAAAGAAAGTTTAAAGCATCAAATATTTATGTTAAACAATATATGTCTCTTCATCTTCTCAAAGCTAAGATTTTAATTTAACCATTTAGACAGTCACTAAAACTATAATATCTATTAAAGATAAATATTTATAATTAATACATACATTCAAAGAAAGACTCACTCACTAGATTTGTGACATCAACTCAATTCATATCATGTATGTATCATTCAAAAATATTCCAATATATATTTTTAAAATCAATATAACCCCATTTCAATCAATATCACCACAACATACTTTAAATGATTGAACTAAACTATAAATTAAGATTTAAAAATGTCAACACAATTTCTCTTAAGCTATACAACTCTTTTGAGCAGGATTAATCAATTCAGAAATGAGTTTTTTTTTTTTTTCATGTTCTCATTAAAGCGACTAAAGTGAGAAAAACTCAAACTCTACCTCATTTTCACTTGAATGAGAATATCTTATCTGAACAAAATTATACCATAAAAGAACTTTATTTTCATAAAATAAATTTATTTTTCTTAAGCAAGAAAACAAGGAAACTCCTTGTCGCATTTTTTTTAACCAAAAATATTTTTCTTGATAAAAACAATATACCATCAAAAACTTTATGCAACTCAACGTTTCAAAACCCATCAAAATTATATTCTATTAATTTAAACCCTCTTGACAATTCTAAAAATCCCAATTATCACCGCACAAATTTCACATTTTAAGTATTTTAACTCAAAATAATTATTCAAAGCTCAATATATCATTCAATTAGATTAAATCCTTGATTCAAAGCATATCCAAATGAATAAGACTAAATTTAATCATCCTACCAAGTCTTAAGATTTCAATAAAAGTGACATTCTATTCCAATCTCCTAAACATTTCTCAATCCAATCATAATCATCCATTCCAAAGTTATATACAGAATGATGATCAAATTTCGAAAATCATACATATGTGTACACTTAGTTATCTACTCTAACTTTCTAGTTCAACTCTAAACATAACTCTAGCACTCAACAACTCATTAAGAATAAATTCTCTTATTTAAAAATTACTTTGATTTCAAATAATAATAATTACAGAGAGTTTAAATACATATAAAAACTCTAATAACTGCAGAATTAATTATTGGCATGTGTCACCTAATATAATATAAGATTTTATTTTGAATAAAATGAAAATTAGAGGGAGATATTTAGAGATATAAATTGAAGGACATTTCTAAAAAAACACATATTTTTTATTAATTTCTTTTGCAAATTTTTTTCTTAAAAAATAATTATAAATTTTGTTAATAATAATGGTTCGTAAGAATTTGTTATCAATTTTTTTACAAAATATTTTGCATAAAACGTAAAAGATTTTGCAAGAAATATTAATAAATTTTATAACTTTTTATAAAAAATAATTACTCATAAAAGAATTATGTATCAGTTAAAATTTCTAAACAAAAAAAAATCTTTTCTTACCCGATATTATAACAAATTTACAGTAAAATTTCATGAAATATGAAAAATTTTACTAGCGAGAGATCGAGAAAAATAACTTGAAAAAAAGAAAATTGTTGTAACAAGAAAATAAAAGAAGATGGAATAAAAAGAAAAGGAAAAAAATGTGTTTGACCTGTGCTTTTACATATATAAAGTGAACAAAAAATGTAATATATTAATTTATTGGGTAGCCTGATGCAACGAAGAAGCAAGTATAGGTACTCCACTAATGAATGCAATGGAGTTGAAAATGATTGTGTATGAGCAAACACTCTTTAATTAGTGGAAACCCTTCTGTCAGATTCAGTAGTGATGGTCAAAACTACTTCAATTTCAATGGTGCAAGACAACTCAAGATCATTTGGTAGGACCGCATGTAAAGAGTTGGATAATTAATCTACACAAAAATAATTAAATTAAAGCTTAGAAGCACATAATCTCATTAATTAATACACAATATCCTCTTTTCTACTGGTTTATGGCATGCAATGCCGGGACTTATACGTTGGTTTATTTTGTATCAGATAATAATACGTTAACTATCATTTCCTTACTCCAAACTAACTCGTGTAGTATTGCATTACTCAATATTAATATTTATTTATATTTCAAATCAATAAAAAAAAAGTCGGATTAAATTAAGACGTGTTTTTGTAATATTTTTTAAAATCTAACTCAACTGGATTAAATTGAACTAATTAGAAAAAAAAATCATTTTTTAAGATATTAAAGAAATTTCTTAAATAAATTATATAGTTGTTATATATAAAGCTAGACAAAAAATTATGAATATAAATTAAATATTAAAATTAAAATAAATAAATAATAAATTTCTAAATACAATAAATATATTTTCATAATGACTTTAATTGGATTGAGCCTCTCAAGTTCAGGATATATCATTTATTGTTCTATATTACTACGAAATTAAGTTGGATTTCTCTTTGTTACAAAGAAATTTAATTAATTTGTTTTGGTTGAATTAAGTCAAGGGATTATGTTAGTTCTTTTTCTACCACTTGGAGGTATACTGGATACTACTATTTCACATTCAATTAATTTTGTTTACTTTGGATCACCTTGTTTTAAGAATAATAAAAGTGATACTATTAATTACGTTCTACCTTATGTCTAAATATAAATTTTATATGAAAACACTTTATATTAACTACAATAGAGTGAATAGTTTTTTTAAGTGTACATATATATATATATATATATATATATATATATATATATATATATATATATATATATATATATATATAATTATTCATTATTAAAAGTGAAATTTGTTTATATAATATTAAAAGCGAAATCTATTTATACTATACAATTAAAATAAAATTATTTCTTAAAATATCACGATAAGAATTAATAAATTTATTTATAAAAAATAAATAACTTATGAATTGGGAAGAACAGTGAACTATAGAAGTTGTGAAAAAGAAAAAAATGTACACTAAACTGAATTTACGAAGAGAAATAAACATTACTATCATCAACAGTGCCCTGATGATAATAAAAAGTAACAAAAATACACCAATAATTTTACATTACTTTTATAGAAAACATTGCCCCTATTTCTTCCGCGAATGATTGAACACACTCACTCAGCACTTTCCAATTATTTCTAAGTCTTACATTAACAGGTATATTTTACATGTACGATAATTTAATCCATTTTTTATTTATTTTTAATTTATTACTTTAATCATTCTTTAATTATTTATTTTGATTTTTTTAATATGATATAATAATTTAAAAATAATTGAAATAATATGTTAAAAGTAGATAAAAAAAATCAAAAAATCATTATATTTTATGTCTTAGAACTTAATTTTTTTTTATTTATATGTCATATTTCCGTTCCATTTATATATTCTTCTAATTACTTTATCTGGTATAGTGTCTTAATTCTTTTATCCGTAAAAATTAAAAATATTTGTAAAAGTTCACAATAATTTCCACACAGTGCTTAATATATCCTTTAATTTATGTTTTAGTTTGATCATATCTACTGCACTTTTGGTAAAAAATATTTGAAATGACAATTATAGAAAAATAAATCATTATTAACTATTAAAAACAAAAACAAAAAAACTTCTATTTAATGTAAAATTAATTATTTGTATAGAATATATAGAAAATGAAAATCAAAAACTGAAACGGTGTGTTTTTGCCTTGAATTTTTTTTTTTCTTCTTAAAATGAAAAACCAGTGTTTTCAACAGTGGGGGAAGGAACTGTAGGAGCATCAATTCGGATTCTGGTTGTGGATTGTTTTCACTTTGTATCCATACAAATTAATGTCGTTTTCTTGTTTGTTGACACTCAGATTCTCACACTGCTCTTTCGTTAAGTGGGCCGTGTCGAAGTTAAACTTTTCTTCCGCTTTCGTTCTGTTTCCCCTGTTTTTGTCTTGCTTCAACTCTGGTAAGGTTCCTCTGAAGTTTCCGTTTTTGGAGGGTTATAGGAGTTGCGCTGTGATTTAGAAGTCAATGGGTCAAATGGGTTTCTTCCAGGTTTTTCTAATTCCCTGAAGTTTCGATTCAATTTTTGTTTTCAGCTTTTCGTATTGGGTCTGTGTCACCAAAGGTACCTGAGAGAGCATAAAGAGTGTTATTATTGATGGATACGAAGTCCTCCAAGGATACTAATGGTTGCGTTAACAAGCCTATGGCTCTTACTGTGACGTTGACTGTGGCTTCTTTAGAGGGTAGAAAGGTTGAAGATCATAGCAGTAGAGAAGATGATAATGATTCCAATTCGTTGTTGCCAGCGCCAAGAGGAGGAATGTCACGGAAATTGGATAAGACTTACAGGAAAAGGAAAGTGCAGTGGAACGATAGGATAGGAAATAAGCTTGTTGAGGTTTTGGAATACGTACCAAGGTAATTAACTAACTTGTGCTGCGTGTGTGCCGAATTTTGCTCGCCTAGTTCACACACTCACATCACATCTTGTGAATAAATAAATATGTGTGTTGCTCAATTCTGTTCTATGTTGATGAAAAACAACAAGAGATGGTTTTCTGTTTCCCTTATTCTGTGCAAATGGCAAATTTCATGCTTGCCTCCTTTGAATTTTTTGTTGTTGTGTGACTGATGGATGCAATGGTGGATCACTGAAGTACGGTGTTGTCTTGCTTTCTTTTTCATTTTCTCCTTTTCTGTTCCCTGTCCTCTATTATTATATCAGCATGACTTCATTATGGAAGCATCAATGTGATTACTTGTGTAGTTTTCCCTTTAAGAATCATTTTTTCATGTTTATTGTAACGCATTCCTGCAGCTCCCATAATTTCCCCTCTAATTTTCCATCAAGTTCTCTGACTGTAATATTCTCTTTTTTTATTCATTTACGTTTTCTTTTAGTGCTTTCTGTGTGTGTTGCATGAAAATTCCAAATTTCTTATAGTCCTCTCAAAAGGCTCCTGGGAAGTAACTTTGTTCCTTTCCTTCTTTTCAGCACCCGAGCATGAACATTTGCAATTATAATTATGTAACTATAGCATTTCGCTATGTCTACAATGACTTCTGCTCAATTTTGAAACATCAGAGTTTGTTATGATGATTGAAACCATACCCATCCTCCGTCATATTTGTGCTTTCTAGCGCATATGATAAGACAAATATTAGGAGATAGAGAAAATTTAGTTATTATCTACGTAGAAACAGCAATGGAAATTGCTTCTTCCATTAGAATGGATGATGTGCGAGCAGAAATTAGCACAAGAAAGAAATTTCGAGAAATATTCTTGTTTTATGGCTTTGAAAGGATGTCATACTAGCACTGGGACTCCAATCAACGAAGAACTTATGAAATAAAACTGCACTTATTCATCTTTCTTTTTCTTTGATCTACATAAACATGTGATATATATGTGGTTAGTTCATAGGTTAACATTGATAGGAGCTGCTCCCAAGTATGCTGTTGGAAAAAAGTAAAGAAAAGTACAAAACAATAACCAAAATTTTCTTTCCTAGTAGCTGGTAAGCTCGAAGCATTTGCTGTCATATTTTAATGTAGTAAAACAAAATTGAGTATGATAATGAAGCCTAGATGTGTCATATGTCCATAGCTATCTTATCTCACATTTGGTGTCCCAATTGTATGTGCAGTGATGTTAGTGACTCAGACTCAGAGGATGAGGATGGGGATTCCTGTGTCTGTTCAATAATGTAGAGATAATCTTGATAAGCCATGTCAAACTTTCTGTTGGACTAACCGTGGAGCATCATTGGGACCTGTGCAACCTTAATTTGAGTAGATATGATGACTTGGGACTAACTCTCCAGGAACCCGGATAAGCAGCTCCTTGTGTTCCAATTTATGTATCCAGTTTATCTTACTGGATTTTTTGACATGATTTTTCAGTGGCCTTATGTGAGTTCTCTAGCAGATCAATGTATACACTGCTTCCAACAAAATTATTTGGAAAGCGCTGATAGTAGCACAGCTTCCTAGTAGGTTAATAAGCATTTTCATGCTCAGTCACGGCACTGTTTCTCTGAAAATTATGCACTCAATGGCTATGGTAATGTTTCGAATTAAAGGGATACATCAGTCTTTTTTTCCTTTCATATTCTCAAATACTCGTTATGTGGAATAAATTTTGATGATTCTCAGAACTTATTCCACAATTATGTGTCGACAGGGTTCTTTCTTTGATTCTGTTTGCTTTCAGTTTACCTTTTATATATCAACCGCTGTTTCTTATACATGAACCTCTTGATTGATTGAAATTTCACTTTGGAGAATGTCATAACGAATACAATGTATACTATGAGCATGAAAATTCAGAATACTTCAAATTGTATAGCTGCAACATGAAGATAAAAAATAAACAAATACACTCTCCATGGCTTACAAAGTAACCATTCACAAAACAACAAAATACAGGGCAAGAATTAGACACACAAATACAATGAAACCATCCCAACTGGCATATACTGACTTGCTGAATGAATAATCATGAGACGAATCAAAATCCGATGCGTCCTCCTTTGAAGTTGTTGCCCATTCTGGTGGCAAAAAACACAGAATTGATATATTTTAAGTTTCTTTTTTTCTTTCAATGACATGACCGCATCATTGGCAATGAATTGTGGTCGAGGAGACATGATAATTAGGAGAAACCACCCAGTTTGAGAGGCTAGCGTCAACTGCCATGTCTGGCAACAGAGGCTTGGACTGAAGTGCATTTGATTCCAATCTGCAAGGTGAGAAATTCAAGCTTGCCTCAGGAACTAAGGGCATACTTGTTTGTTGATTTGATGGAACATTTTCCTTCCTCCTGTGCTTGCTTGATGCTGCAACTTTTGTTTTCATCGCTTTCCACTGCGTCAGATTCTCCACAGGGCTCAGAACAGAATGCATGTCCATGCTTCTCTCTCGTCCACCTAAATTGGGTTTCAGCTCAGCATGATTTGGATCAACTGGCATCTGATTCTTTACCTTATCTTCTGCCATAGAACGATAGCATGACTCTGACAACTCTTCCCGTCTAGGATTTTCATCATACATCTCATGCTCATAATTTTCTAAACTTCCATGACTACCACCGTCATCCCAATCATACTCATCATCATCAAATTCATCATCATCATCATAGTCATCAATGTCAGAATCCTCATATGCCATTTCATCTTCCTCACCATGACCATCTTCACAGTTGTAATATCTGTGATTTGTAGGGTATATCACTGGCAAGGCTCTAGAGCTTTCTGACTCAGCAGTACTGTTCTTATCCTCATCTTCCTCATTATTCAATACCTGATAAGCAGTGGGGTTTGGCTCGTATACCTGTACATTCAAATTGAAGGTAACTTTCTTCTTCCTGCTCTTATTACTGTTCTGCTCCTTAACCTTATCTCTGTCTCTAGGAAACAAATTAAATAAATAGTCTATCTTATTTGCACATACACATAACATATAAAGGGAAATGAAGAACAATAGATACTAACCGCAAATCAGAATCCGGCAGAGTGGATTTTTCTGTTATGGCAAGAACTTCGTAATTTCCATATCGCTGTTGGATAACACAAGTTTGAACAGATAAGTATGAAGAATTTTTTATGAATATCAGAAACTAAGATCAAAAGAATGGATTGTATTTACTTGATTTCCAGCTAGGACTTTGTAGAGAGTCTTTCTACGCTTCCTTTTGTTGGATAAACCAAAACATGCCATGAAACAACCCATCTCTATTGGGAAGAGGAAGAGGACGGTGAGGAATGTGGTTGATAAGGTGGCATATAATGAAACAAAGCTACTCACTCAGAGAATGACATGCATGCCGCCCAGAGAGAGAAGCGAGAGAAAAACATGTGACAAGTTTAAAAGCCGTTTGGCTCCAAACAATTTCGAAAATAGTAACGTTAGGCTTTTAATGATGATTGTGGGCACAAGAGTTTTTTTTTTTTTTTAATATAAAAATGAAAATGAAAGCTAGGGACAACATTGGTTGCTTTTGTCTCAGATCTGAAAATCTTTCGCTCTCCAGCATTTGACTAGGTTGTCGTTTTTAGTAGAGTTGATGCGTTTTCTATGGCCACAAAATAAATGGCTGGCTTAATATTATTTAATGTTCTTAAATCAAAATTGGGTTGTGAATACCTGAAGCTTTCGATTTTAGATAAGTTGATTAAAACAAAGATGAATGATATCATAGAAAATAATCCACACCCATTGAAAAAAAAAAGTTTTTCTTTATAAAATACTATAGATATTCGATTAGATGTTTTAATTATGTGTCTAGTTAAACCACCCTTGAGATTCAATTTGAGATATGGATATTTTGCTTTTAATATAGAATAATTATCAAACTATTATGCATGTGAAACAATACTTTAGCCTTCATTTTGAATCAATCACTTTTTTAATGTTCACCCCCTTTTGTTGAGTTATTGTCTCATTTATTCAAAAACAAGAACAATAAAATATTATAGAAGAAAAGTACCACTCACTAGTCAATGGTTTAAAAAGAATTCACATTATATGTAGAAAGAGGTTCAAGAGGGAAAAGTAAATACAAAATAATTTATAACAAACATAATACCATATTCCATTGCATCTTAATTAATTATAAGAAAAAAAACATCACACTGTCTACAAATAAAATCCATTTTTTAAATAATTACACTCCATTATAATAACTTTTTTTTAATTACTTTCATCTTCTCTTCAATTTATTATCTACACCTATGTACAAAATGTTTTTTTTTTTTGCATATTTTCTTTCCAATTTTACCAGTAACATTACTCTAAACTAAAATAATTCAATTTATACTTTTAACAATCAATTTAAATTTAATTATTTTATAAATTAAAATAATTATTTTACTATTTTATTTTTTTAAAATATTATTTTTTAAATTCAATTATTATTTTTAATAATATACATGCACATAACACGTGTATTATTTTATTATTTCCACAGGTTAAATATAAAAATGGATAAGTGGCTACAGTATAAATAAGATTCCTTCCCATTGAGTTACAATGAACTATTAGGCACGCTAAATAATTAAGAACCGTTCACTTTATTTTGAAAAAATATATTTTAATAATATTTACATATTCAAGTAAAATTTTAATAATAATAATAATAATTTAGGAATAAATATTTAAAATGGTATATATATGTATAATTCCTAAAAAAACATAAAGTCTCAAAAAAAATTGATTACTAAAATATATGAAAAATAATTTAAAATTTAAATAGAGACTTTAGAATGTTCAATCATAACATGAGTAATTATTAGTGAGTAATGGCATAAGAATTTATATAACTCTCAAAAGAACATACTTTAATTTAATTTTATGTTATTTATTTGAAAATGCATAAATTGCCATAGTTATTTGGATTTATGAAAGTTGGAATAAGAGTGAAAGGAAAGATGATGACCTCTACCAATAATAAGTAAATGGGAGGCATTTAAAGGAAAATTTGCACATTTGGATGACTTGAATGAGGTCTTTCCTATTTTGTATTTTGAATAAATGAAATTTGATTTTTAGCATTTATGATCAATCATCTTTTTCTTAAATTAGATAAAAAAAAGTAGGAAAATAAATAAATAAATATAATTTTTTAATTAAGTGTTTTACGTTCTTTTTATTAATGAATGAGTGCTAGTAGTACATAATGATTTAAATAGAAGAAAACAAAACCACAATTATTTGACACAAAATAATGCATTAAGACTTAATATCAAATATAGTAAATTTAAATCAATTATATATATATATATATATATATATATGAATTTTAAATATTATTTAATGCATATAAGTGAGAAATAACAATGAATATAAATAGATCTAAACACTTAAATATGAATGCATGTGAAACTTTAGTTAAGAAAAGTAACTGAGTATGTATGCATAATAAAATAGTGAAGGCAATTCAGAATCTGGTATAATAAAAAAATTCAATGCAAACAAATAATTATCCTCATTGTAAATGAAAGCATATCTCTTTTTATACACGGAAAACTTTTAAAATTGACTAAAAGAAAAAGGGATTTATATTAATAAATGACAGTGGTATTATAATTAGCTAAGTTTAATTTGCCTTTGAAAACTTATAAAATTAATTTTGCTTGGAAATTGTTTAGGCATTGTCAATGCATATATAGTCAATAATAAAAAAAAATACTTAAAATGTATTATTATTATTTATTGGTACCTTTTTCATTTCAATTTTTTACTTAATACAATTTAATGTTTCACATATATGTCGTTTTTATTTAAAGGTGATTGATAACTTAAATGCTTAAAATATAAAACAGTATATCATTTTAATTATATATAGAAATAGCTTTTAAAATAAAAAATCTAAGTAATTCGTTCATTGTAAGTGACTAATTACAGTTTGTGTGAATAAACAAACAAATTAACAATAACAGCTGTCTCCAACCACTCAGGGAGAAGACATTAAGACCTATAATTGGTGATAAACTTTTATCTCTATAAAGAAAAAAAGAAAAGCACATATATTTAAAATTATATAAAACAGTGAAAATTTTTCCTAATTGACAGCTTAACTTTGTAATTTATTTGTAAAAAAAAATTCAGATAGAAGAATTTGAAAGTCAAAGCATAACTTCCAGTAAAGACAAAATTGGAAATTTTGTTATATGGGGGTGCGCAGGAAGAAACTTATGGAGGTGCATGAAGAAACTTTTAATTTTCTAAATAAATACCAACATTTTAAGGACTGTAACGGAAGATCAGTTAGTAGGGAGGGGCGCTTCTCCCTGCACCTCCAACACTTCTTCTGTACTCCTAAAATTTACTATTTTACCCTTATTTAACATACAGGTGAAAGTTGGTGAAAGTGGTTTGGGACGCAGTAAATTTCATTTACTGCGTCGCCAACTTCCCTGCACCTCCCAAAACATACGATTACTATTTCATCTTCTCCCGTTTCTTCTTCCTCCTTCATTTAAAATTTTCTCAGCTTCCACATTCCGTTTCAAATAAATAACACAAATCATTTAAGAAACGCATGCTGGCATCCATTTCAAAACTTTATGAAACGGATTACGTAAATCGTTTCGCCAAAAAAATCAAAATGTAGGGGAAACAGATTATATAATCCGTTTCATAAAATTGTGAAACGGATTCTGTAATCCGTTTCAAAAAAAATTTTTTTTAAACGGATTACAGAATCCGTTTCCCATACATTTTAACGCGAAACAGCTTAAATTCCAATCACCCCACCCCATTACTTTTAAACCTTACTCTTTTCACCCTCTTGGTAAATAAACTTTGCATCATAATCTCTTCAATTATGCATATTCATCACTTTAATCTTTTTTACAGTCAGTTTTCTTTGTTCTTGATTCTATTTCCAGTTCCAACAACACAATGTGCAAAGAAAAGAAGTCGTGAATAAGATAGCCAGAACATAAAATATAAACCAAACATATAAGGTTCTGACAACATAAAACATACAAGTTCTGAAGCGTACGTTCACATCGACCCACTATTAATTAAGCGTATGCTTTTCATGTATGGAATATAGATACTGTTTCGGAGAACCTGATATAAGGCATGATCATTCATCAAAATACGTTTGAACCTTTTCATTAATGATTTAAATATAATAATAGGTAGAGTTTGAAGTGTTTGTTATTGTTTGTCACTTTCTCAAGTGATCTGCCAAGTCAAAAAACGGTTTTCAAATTCCGTTTCACTTTTGTAGGAAACGGAATTCGTATTCCGTTTTTCAAAAATATCTAATTTTTATATATTTTTTTTCGCAAACGGGTTCTAAAATCCGTTTCATATGTTTGTGAAACCGATCAGGATTTCATACTTGGATTTTATGTGTTAATGGATTCTAAAATCCGTTTCAGCGTCAACACGGATTCCATAATCAGTCTGGGGTGCAGGGAGAAGCCCCCCCAAACTCAGTGTCAAGGAGGTCCCTATCAGCCCAATATCAAACCAGTACACTGTCGCCCAACTCAGAAACACATGGAGCAGCAACGTAGCCCCGGAGATGTAAGTGCTTGGCGCCACCACACTCTGCGCCTGCAGAAACTTCTGTATGGGGAAGTTCACCGCGTAACCGAAGATCTGCGGGATCAAACCGTACACAA
>Ga0214545_1010209_pt1 | contig 13777 bp, 8 predicted proteins | sample CNSS4metaG_FD_160064 | JGI IMG/M metagenome (GOLD analysis project Ga0214545, IMG submission 160064) | Root nodule microbial communities from cowpea collected in UCLA plant growth center, Los Angeles, California, USA - CNSS4 | ecosystem: Host-associated > Plants > Roots > Nodule | place: USA... | reverse complement strand
CATCGTGATTATGGTAACCACATTTTACGTTCAACACCCATCCCTCCCCTTGAGAGATGGGTCTCCCTCTCAATCTAAAGGGACAATCACATTTTCTTGTCCCAGATAAACTCGGTTCTGCATCACATTTGTATTTTCTATATTTTCCACCTCTTTCACAACTTAATAATACATGGGTCTTTCTTCCTGGTTGTCATTATATTTATCTGATCTTAGAATAATAACAACAAATCCAAGATTATAAGCAATCCCTCTAACCCACTTAATTAAATCTTCACGTGTTGGCAAGATATCATCGGTTGTAAAATGAGATGTATAATCTTGTTCGCAGATATCATGAACAAAATCAGAAAAGTCTGACATGAGACTACAATTTAGTTGAGAATCCACTTAAGAATCCATTTAAGAATCCAAGAAACTCAAATAACTAAAATGATGATCTTCCATAATGAGCTATAATAAAAAAATAAAATATTTTAATACGTCAAACAACCCCATCTAGGGCAACCACATAATAACAAATAAGAATATTAAAAAACAATGCAACAGGTATCAGAGAAAAGAATGCAACACGACACCTCAATCGAGTGTCTCACCTATTACACGACACACATTACATATGCAAAGTAAAGTTCTCGTACAGATCCAAAGTTCTCAGACAAACACGAAGTGATACAGAAATTTTGCCAACGTTTAATCAATTTCAAAACTGTTTCGGTCAATTCACATTCAAAAACTCACATTGAAAACTGATTGCATGGTGGTGATATTCAAAACTGATTGCATGATTCACATTCAAAAATTCACCTCACTCAAGCACACAATATACACTCACTCACAAACTCGCACACACCACTGCACTCACTCACCAATACAATAAATCCACATTCAATACCAACACACTAAATCCACAATCAACACGCACATAAACACATAAGCAACATTATTCTATTTTATAACGAAAACAAAAGATTATGGTTAATAAAACGTCAAGAACCCTTCATTAAAAATTTCAAAAACTGCATTTAAAAATTCAAGAAACGGAATACGTGATCCGTTTCAGAAAAGTATGAAACGGATCCCAAAATTCGTTTGAAAAAAAAATGAAACTTTATGAAATGGATTTTGGAATTCGTTTCATACTTTTCTGAAACGGATCACGTATTCCGTTTCTGAAAAAAAAAATTAAAATTTGTGAAACGGAATTCGTAATCCATTTCAAAAAAGTATGAAACGGATTCCAAAATCCATTTCATAAAACAAAGACATGGAAACTTATGAAGCAGATTTCGAAATCCGTTTCATACTTTTCTGAAACGGATTACAAATTCCGTTTCACAAATTTTAAATTTTTTTTTCCAGAAATGGAATACGTGATCCGTTTCAGAAAGTATGAATCGGATTCCAAAATTCGTTTCATAAAGTTTCATGTTTTTTTTCAAACGGATTTTGAAATCCATTTCGCTTTTTCTTGAAACGTATAACGAAATCTGTTTCACAGAATAAAAAGGAAAAAAAATGCAAAACTAATATTAACATTCCAACCATTCAAATCAAATTCGAAGAGGCTAACCTGCAGAAAAGATAAGAGGAGAGAATGGAGGACCTTCAAGCACAGGGAACTCACAAGAAACACCTTCAAGCACAGAAGAGAATGGAGGACAGTGACAATGAGAGAATAAAGAAGAGAGCTTTCAAAAATAAAATTAATGAAAGTGAACACACAAACCTCGGACCAGGGACCACCACGAGAGAATGAAGCAGAGAAAATTAAAATGAAGGCAGTGGACCACAATGAGAATGGAGAAGAAACAGAGAACAAACAGGAAGAAACAGACATAATGAAGGTATGAAATAATTTCGGGGTGCAGAGACAAGTTGACGCAGTAAATTTCATTTACTACTCTTCCACCGTTTTCACTCACTTTCACCTACAAATTAATTAAGGCTATAATGGTAAATTTGGGGGGTACTGAAGAAGCCTTAGAGGTGCAGGGAGAAGGCGTCTGTTGTTATTGGATTGTGGATGTTGGAGGGAGTTGGACTTATATGTTTGACTTGGCCCAAAAAGGTGTTAAGGTTTATGTAAAAGGATTGTCACTCTCCACACGGTATAAATGTCTCATTTCATTATGTGTTTCAATTGGATAAAAATTCCAATTTGTTAGGGGATCAAAATTCTAATTTTGCCGTTGGGACTAAAAAATATATTTAACCCACATCCACTTCATTTGTTAGGAAATTTATTCTTGCACCCTCATGTTTTCTTATTGCACCTCTATAAGTAAGGTAAAAAGTCAAACTAGTCCTTATCTTCTTCTCTCATCCCCACAACATATCCATACTTTCCTCCACCACCCCATTTTCTTCTTCCCCCTCCACTTCCACCATATCTTCTTCTTCCACCTCTAACTCCACCTCATCTTCTCTCACCTCCATCTTCACCTTCATGTATGATATTCTCTCATAACCAACTATTATACCCTTCCTGCGCACCAACATTTCTTGGAAAATTCATTTCCCTTGCTTCCCATAGACTTACTAGTAACCCACCAACTCGACAAAGCCTTGGATAAGAGTACTCTTACTAAGCTCATGTTAAAGACTTATGGAAGAACGAAACTTTTTTACTCTCACTCGACAAATCCCTATGGGTAAAAGAACAATTATGGCTTTACAACTATCACAAAATTCATAGTGTCCCACCACATATGTATGCTCATTCATGCAATATATAATCACATCATCAATACATCTCAACTCATCATGATATCATATCATGCCACATCATACCATTCCATACATACGCACATATACTTCTCATCATGACACACATAAATCAACAATCACATGATTATCCGCATTCATGATCAATAACACGCAAGCACATCAAGACTTCATCATCACATGTATCACAACACATTGATATCATGCAATACTCATCATTGTATTTAACATACACCAATCATCAGGCCCAACATCCAATATATTGCAAATAAAGTCTATCACAATCTATCACAACAAAATATTAACACAATACAACCATGAAAAACTAGCAATCATGCGTAACAATATCTTCAACTACAAACCTTAAAACTAATATCACACTGTTCAAACTAAAGAACAACATGTTATGAACCAACTATCAAAATTCCAGCTCAATATGACGATTAACGAACTGGGAGATGCAATTTTACGAAAACTGCACATGCGAGAAAATCAATGATGCATGGCACCCATAAACTAGAGACCTAGCGCGCAATGGTAGGAAACCAACGCCTGACGGAACCAAACCCCGAGACTCGGGACCTGGCGAAAAGAAGCCAGCGCCTGGGGGTCCATGTTGTGTAAAGAAATACAAGAAACAACGTAATTACACCTACTTTGGTCATTTTAAAGACATACAATTGTAAAGGAACATCAAAACTCATTCATCATACACCAAACTTCATAGAATTTCATTCCTTGCTTCCCAACCTTCCACTTCATGAACCTAACTCACCATTGCAACACACCAATTCAATTAATTGCTAACCCAACCACTCATTGATACAACATCATGAATTTTTACTGAATTTGTACTACACCGAAAAAACATTTAATATAACATTTGCACACCATAAGCCATCTAATTTTATCTTCATAAAGTTTTAACCCGATTTGACCAATGTTCACTCCAAAACAAATTCTCAACTTCAATTCAATTTCAACAAAAAAACTTAACCCATTTTTCTCTTTTGCATCATTCCTCTAATTCTCAATATCAAAAATTAAGAAAATTATCTTAGATGCCATATGCCCAGTTCATAGCCATCCACTCATTATCATCAACGTTAAAATCAACATGCCACATGTAGTGAATTTTTTCATCTCATTTGAACACATATTCAACACAACCAATCTACAAGGAATTTGTTCAACTTACCATCAATAGTCTCCTTCTCCACCAAAAATCAATTCCATAAAATGAAAATAAACTGAACATAACTATTACCTCCACCATATTATCATAATTTTGCAAAATGACAAAAATAATAAACCCATTAACACCATGAACACATACACATAGTAGTAAAAATTCGTCCTATTAAAATTTTCACTCATTTCATCAAGGTTAACCATTCTCAAGGCAATGAAACATCACATTACGCCATACTCCATCACCAAACAATGCAAAAAAAATCAGAATAAAGTATTTTCCCTTACAGTTCCATTGTGAAAAGCTAAACCCCAAACACACGTTCACACTAGAATCAAAGAGAACAAGGCTTAACACCCTTTAACCGAAATTCCTGCAATGAGACCACCTTAGCTTTGTTCTACCCTTTCCTTACTCTTCACATTCACACAAGGAATTATGCTCTCACTTTTTCTCCCCAAATCTCATGTTTCCTTTCTCTCTCTCTCTCAAGTCCCAAATTTTTTAACTTAGATAAAAACTCTTTGTTTACCCTTCATAGGCAATAAAAATAATAATAAAATTTATTTTCTTGGATTGCACAATTTTTCTTAAGCTCGTACCATACAATGCATCTGCCTCAAGTTGCCACCTCCCAAGGCACCATGAAGTTTACCAAAAATTATACACACATAAACAACGTAATCATCTCTACACGATTATAAAATAGGGTAAAAAATAATATTTGTTTCAAATGCACACATAAGGAATCAAACCAATGACCAATAACTCATGACAAGACTCTAACTAGTTGAAATGCTCTTCACATTTGTTTATGACCTTACGTATTAATTCAATTAATATTCCTCACATCCAATTATCCCTTATAAATATAATTATTTTTCCCGGGTCTTATAACCTCCTCCTTCATCCCCATCATTTTCACAAGTGTCCATTAAAACAAATGGAAATATCATTATAACATGAAGTGTAAGGAAGAATATGAAAATCAATTATGAAAGACGTGAAATGTAAGTTAAGGATTTCACAATATGTGTGCACTCCGGATTGTACAATCCAGAACTTAATTATACATTACAAAGTGTACAATTCGAAATGTAAATTTGCATTAAAGATTATACAATCCAAAATGCAAATTTGCATTACGGACTATACAACCCAAAATGTAGATTTGCATTACGAACTGTACAATCCGGAATGTAAGTTTGCATTGTGCATTGTACAATCATAAATGTAATTTTGCATTACGGATTGTACAATCTGAAATATCTATGAATTGCAGAATCCGAAATTATAATTACAGCAGATGTATAATTGGAATTTAAAAAAATATATGGATGCGAGAAGAAATTCTCCATTTGTTATAGGAGTGACAAAATGGGTTAAGCCCAATGGGTTGGCCCGACAATCCTTTTTAGCCCGACCCGTCAGCTTGTTTTGGCTCGGCCCATCCAGCTCATTAATATGATGGAACAAAATACGGATCAACTTGATTGTCCTTTTTTAAAGTTAAAAATTAAAATTAAAATAATATAAAAAATTAACTTTTCTATATTATATTTTTTAAAAGATTAAATATATATAATAACATTTACAAATTAAATTTCAATCGTTAATTACAATAAAATAATTTAACATGTAAATGTAATAATTATTTTAATTTATTTAATTAAAAATATTTACTAATTAATTAAAAGTTTAGAAAATATTTTACATGAATATATATATTTTTAATATAAAATATTCATTTATATGTATATATAAATAATTCTTAAAAATAAAAAATTATAAAAATTTAAAACAAATTAAGAAAAGAAAGTAACGGACATCACTGTACATGTATAAACAAGGCAACTTCTTCTTATATACTTTCACATATTATTTCTTGTATCGTCATATAAATATAATTTCGATTTAACCCATTCTTAATCATAGAATCCAAAAGTAAAAAATAACTTCTTTTTTGTCAAAAGTGATTTTTGGATTGTACAATAAAAAAAAATCAAAAATAACTTTCCGTGTATATAATCTAAAAACTATTTTATTTTAAATCATTTTAAACTTTTATATTTTTAGTTTCTAAATACTACAATTCAAAAGTTGTTTTTATTTTCACATTCTAAACCCTAAACACAATCTAAAAGGAGAAAATGAGAAGTTCTAGGAATGCAAAAGGAAGAAACTGTTATCAAATATACTAATTACAAAAACTAAAGGAATGTTTCATCTATCCGTTATCAAATATACTAATTCATATATAATTTGTGTTTCTCCTAAATATATATTTATCTGGTAGGAACAATACACATATAAAGTACACGTATACCTTTCCAGAAACCTCTCTACTGCTGGGGTTTTTTGGGTGTCAACAAATAACATGAATAGTTTACTCTATATAAAACCTTTATGTTTGAACTATCAAAATGCACCAGTGGTCTAGTGGTAGAATAGTACCCTGCCACGGTACAGACCCGGGTTCGATTCCCGGCTGGTGCACATTTCAATGGTGCTGTAATGAGTCGATTACTTTCATCTTCTAAAACATTGGATGATTAATATTCTTCTGAGCACTTTTTTTTTTTCCACTCATACTTATTATTAACATTGGATGATTAACATTAGAAGTGATATTTTTTATATGAAAACCTTAATTAAATACGCTTCGAAACGGGATCTATTGTATCATTAAACGTTGTCTTACTTAATTTTTCTTCTGCCCACTTTTTTATCTATAAAATATAATGTTATTTTTAAGAATTTTCTTTAAAAATGTTTTTTTAACTATTTTTTCTCAAATTTAAAATTTTTGACCAATTTAGTCATTTCTCTTTAAAAATGCGTGAATTTAGTTTTTTTTACCAAATTTTGTTAAGTTCATTTAACATTTTAAACAAATTTTATGATAATATTTGAGTTAACATTGAAGCGAAATTGTGTTAAACAGTGTAAACAACTCAACAAAATTTAAACAGAGACTGAATTCAAAATTTAATTAAACTTTAGGGACAAAAAATATATTTAACCCTATATATAATTAATAATATTAAATGGCTAAAAAGTGTCAACAAAATAAATAATTTTTCTAATTTTTTATACAATAATTCACTTTATCACACTAATAGTAAAAGTCCATGTATTAGTCCATGTGCTTGTATGATAATAAAAAATAATTAAATTGTTATTATTTTTGTTATTTATAACGATATATAGAAATGTCAAAATGAGTTTTAACCGTGAGCTACTTTGACATGTCCAATGATATATAAAGAGATATACTCTTTTGTGTTCACATTTTGTTATTTCAATTTTATCCTTTATTATTTTAAAAATTAATTATTTTATAAATAATTTACTTTTAATCGTTATTCTAAAAATTTCTATTGTCTTAAACCGTTATTTTAAAAACTTATTTTGTATACATATTTTATTTTTCTAATTTTACATTTAACAATTATTTTTATTGATTATATATTTTTAATTGATCTTAATTTAAATTTCTATAAAAATTAAAAAATGCGAATACATAGGCGCGACAACACCTTATTATTACTAGTTGTAATTATGAAATTAAATATAATTTTTTTAAAATTTTATTGTTGATCATTTTTATTTGTTTTGTAAAGAAAATTTGAATAAGGAAATATTAAGTGATCAAATGAAAAAATAATTAAATCTAAAGAAACGATCACTTAAAAATTATATTAATAAAATAATTATTTTAATTTAAACAAAATATTTAATGGTAAAATCAGAAAATAAATAAGAGAGGAATTTTTATATAGAGGTAATTGATGCAAGAACCTTGGTGGTGATTTGGCAGATTTGGTTGGGTGCTTGAACACAAACCAAAACACAACCTGAGAAAAAGCACAACAATTTCACTCAGTTAGGCAAAAACTCTGAACCTTCTCAAACTAAAAACCACAATTCATTGAGTTACTTATTTTTTTCTTCTCACTTTTTAATATTAGGTTTAATCAAAGCTTCCGTTTTCGTTATAAAATTTTAATTGAGTTCTTAACTTTTAAATTATTTTAATTGGTTCCTATTTGTTAAAAATTTGTTTTAATCATTGACGATGTTAATCGTGTATAACGTGTCAGCTCGTGATTTTTATTATTTTTTTTACTTTTTTTTTCTTACAAAAATATATGACACATGTCAAATTAAGATTTTACTACGTGTTAGCTTGTGATTTTTTTTTCTTTTTAAAATTGTCATGTGTCAAAATATGGTTCTACCACGTGTCAATTAATTATGTGAAAAATCTCGATTTGGTCCTTATATTTGTTATTTTGTCTCACTTTAGTCTTCATCTCTTTGTAAACTGAAGTATTTTCATCCCTTCCAAACTGAGACCAAATTTAACTTTTATATCAATATTATAATAGATAATTTTAACCAAATTAATTTTATTTAATTTTTAATTTTGCATTGAACTTTATTTAAAAATTTTGTTTTAATAATTTCTAAACAACTTTATAAATTCAAATATAAAATTTTAAAATAGTTTTATATAAGTTACAAAATTCAATGCAAAATTTAAATTTAAATAAACTTAATTTAGTTAAAAAATATCCATTATAATAAAAATATAATTATAATATTAATATAAAAGATAAACTTGGTCTTAATTTGGAGGGACGAAATTACTCCACTTTAAAAAACATTATGACTAAATTGAGACAAAATGACAAATACAGAAACCAAATTGAGATTTTTCACATAAATAATTGACACGTGGTAAAACCATATTTTGACACGTGGTAGTTTTTTTAATTTAAAAATTTTAAAAAATTAAAAAATCAAAAGTTGACACGTGACAAAACCCTAATTTGACACGTGTCAGCTGTTTTTTCAATAAAAAAATAAAAAAAAACACGAGTTGACACATGACACACAGTTAACGTCGTCAATGATGCCTTAACGGAAAAGACCAAATTGGAACAAATTTTCAAAAATAGGACCCAATTGGGATAACTTAGAAGTTGATGACCCAATTGAGATTTTGTAACGAAAACAGGGACCTTACCTTCCATGTGATTAAACCTTAATATTATTGCCTTTCAATTACTCCAAATGAAAAAAGGGTAAAACCTTTAATTGGTGATTCATTGTTATTATTATTTTATTCTTTTTCATAATGTATGGTATCATATTCACTAAGGGGATTCATTCCAAATGCAATCCCATACGTGCATGATGCATGATAATGTTAGAGGATGACATACAACAATTTACAAGATTACATCCTCATATTTCAGTTTTTTTTTTTGTGCGCACGTAATTTAGTCATTTCTCCTTATTATGAAAACAATGTAATAAAAATCAATAACACAAATAAAATTTTATTATGGTTATAATAAAAAATTATTACTTTTAAAAATACTATTAAAAAAATAAAATTAAATCTCCATGTAAATAAATTATTTTTCACCTACATATTAAATTTATTTTCATACCAAATAAATGTATTGTGTTATTCATTCTTTTATAAATATTTTTTTTTAATTTCAATCATTCAATAAAGTTTATAAAAATAAGGTTTAATCTTGTTTTTGGTCCCTATTTTCGTAGCGAAATCTCAATTTGGTCCCTCTATTTTTTTCCATCTCAATTTGGTCCCTATTTTGGAAATTTGATCTCAATGTAGTCCTTTCCGTTAGTGGTACAGTAACAGTGTTAAATGAGGTGTCACGTGTCAATTTCTCAATTTTTTTTGAATTTCTTTTTTGAATTTAAAAAAAAAAAAATTTGCCATGTGTCAAGCTATCATCGTGCCACATGACAGTGACAAAGTGATGTGACAGTGACAATGACATGTGTCACTTATGTCATTTCCACTTTCTCAATTTCATCCCTTTAATTTAATTTTTGTCTTAATTCAATCCCAATTTTGTAAAAATTTAACAATTTTGTCACTCTTCAAATTGAAATCAAATTTAATTTTTATATAAATGTACACAAATATTTCTATCAAAATTGATATTTCAAGTAAATATTTTTAACAAAATTAAGTTCATTTAATTAATATTTTACATTTAACTTTATTTAAAATTATTTTAAAGTTGTTAATAGAAAATAAATTCATAAATAATCTAGTTCATGTAACAATAAAAAATATATAAACTTAAAATTTGAAAATAAAGTTGAATGTGAAACATAAATTTAAATAAACTTAGCTATGTTAAAAATATATAATAAAAATATCAATTTGAATAAAAATATCAAATTTAAGAAAAATATTTGTATAACATTTATATAAAAAATAATTTTTGTTTCAATTTGGAGAGGGACGAAATTGGACTATTTTTACAAAAATAGGGACTAAATTGAGATAAAAATTAGAATATAGGGACCAAATTGAGACTGAGAAAATGACACCTGACATAATAGTGACACTTGTCATTGTCATTGCCACATCACTCTATCACTGCCACGTGGCACGATGACAGCTTGACAAGTGACAATTTTTTTTTTAATTTAAAAAATAAAAAAATAAAAAAAAAATGAAAAAAATATAAAAAAAAATCAAAAAATCGAGGAACTGACACGTGACACCCCATCTAACGCTGTTATTGTATCACTAACGGAAAAGACTACATTGAGATCAAATTTCCAAAATAGGGACCAAATTGAGATGGAAAAAAAATAGAGGGAGCAAATTGATATTTCGCTACGAAAATAAGGACCAAAGGCATGATTAAACCTAAAAATAAATTTAAATAATTTATATATTATTTTATATTACTTTTAACAATAGGAACATTTTGATAATTTAACTTTTTTTATCTATTAATAGTTTTTTTAATATGTCACACCAGTGAATTCATTCATAAACTTTCATAAATTTCACTCTCTAATCCATTCTAGAATCACTCTCAAATATCTTAAAAGAAAAACACCAATTTCACCCTCTAATCCTTCAAATCTCTTTCTCTCCCTTTCCCTCAAATCATTTATCCCAAAGAAACACAGGAGATTATTTTTTAAGATGTTTCTTTAAAAATGTTTTTAACTCTACTTTTTCTTCAAAAGAATAAAAACTATGTAAAGCTAAAAAACATATCACATATGGAAATTAGTTTACAAATAAATACCTAAGTGAACCTAAGTCCTAGTCCATGTCATGGTCAATCACCAAGTAATCGATATATTATTCATTTTAGAGATGGAAATTCCGTCATGATTTTATCATAAAAAAACATAAAGTAGAGAGAAAAAAAATATTTAAATCGCTTTTGGCTTCCACTTCTAAGTGGTGTAAAATTATTAGTTATGATAATAATGCATGTGTTTATATTTAATACAATATAAGAAAAAAAATATACTAACAAAATTATTTTATTACTTATCTTGCTTTGTTGATAAATATTTAAAAAAATTGTTTTTTAGCCATTTTACATTGTTAATTTTGTTATTTATATTTATTTTGCACATGTACATAAAAATTATTTTATTATTTTATTCATTTTTTTTTAAATTTATTTGCCCTAAAAATAAAATATATTTCTATACTATTTTTTTAGTTTTTAATTTTGTAATTTTTATTAATTAATCATTTAACAAATTATTAAATTAATAAGTTAATCTTTAATATTTTTTCGTTAGTAATACATAATTAAATGAATAAGTTATTTTTTAATAGGTTATTCCTTAATTTTTTTTATTTATTTAAAATTTTTTAAATTAATATATCATTCTTTAATAATAAATAATTAACTTAATAAGTTATTCTTTAATAAGTTGTCGATATATAGTTCGTAAATCTATATCTGTGAAGATTGTATGTTTTGGTGTCCATGTTTTTTAATTTTATTCTTTAAATAAAAATGGTTTTTGAAATTATAACAAGTATTTTACTTTTAAGTAATATTTTTTAATTTAACCATTTTTTATTTGGTCGTTTTTTTTAAAGTTAAAATTTTTTAATTGTAAAATTATTTATAAAATAAATAAATAAAAATTATAATAAAATTATAAAAATTATAAATTTAATTTTGTAATAATAATAATAATAACTTTACTATATTTTATTATCATAACATATGCATTTTATTATTAATGAGCTACGTGTACGTGTGTTTATTTTTTATGATAAAAAATAATAAAATTATTATTATTATTATTATTATTATTATATTTGTAAAAGTAATTTAAATATATTTTTTTAAAATTTTATTATTGATAATATTTAATTTTTAGATGATTTTTTTTGTTATAATATTTATTTCAGTTTAAAAGATAATTAAATTTTAGAAAAAAAATCATATTAAAAAAACAATTAAATTTAAAAAAAGAATCACTTAAAATCATAAAATTAGTAAAATAATTATTTTAATATAAAAATATGTAAAGAATAAAATACTACGAATTCTATATGATATGATATTATAGAGAATGGAAACACATCCCTTAGCACAAGTGTCTACATCTTGTTTATAAAATAATACACTTATCATTTTACCAAGAACATTGGTCATGATTTGACAGATTTGGTTCGGTGCTTGCACACCAGACAAAACACAACCTGTGAGAAGAACAAATCACAATTTCACTCTGTTACGCAAAAACTCTACACCTTCTCAAACTAAAACCACATTTCATCTTCTTCATTAAGGGTATCGGTGAGTCCCTTCGTCTTCTTCTTCTTCTTATCCGCCCTAACTATATTCAATCCCTCATTATCTGTGTACTTCAATTTTTTTTTGTTCCCAGCTTTTTTTTTTATTTATATATATATATATATATATATATATATATTTATTTATATTTATATTTATATACTGAGGACCAACTTTACTCTTCTTCTTATTATTATTGCCTTTCAATTATCCCAAATGAGAAAAGGTAAAACCTTCAATAGTTGATTCATTATAATTTATTTATTTTCATTTTTTTTGCAAAATGTATGGTACCATGTTCATGTCAGTGAGCTAGCACTGAGACTTTTTTTCATAGATCACTGTCAAGCTATGTTTATTCTGTTTGGAACTAACTCAGATTCTGATACTAGACCTCCTTGAAAATGTGTACACTATAAGAGAACAGAAAATGGAGCTTCCTTTCATTGATCATTGTTGAGCCATGTTTATCCTGTTTGTAAGCAAAGTCAGATTCGGAGACCCTTCAAAAATATCACTTTTATGCCTCCTTTGGTCTTTGTACACTCGTTTCTTGTCTCCTTGTGTGAAACCCATCAATTGGAACTCCTCCCACATCTTCTTTCGACCTTTCTCCCTTGGAAAGGTGCCAGTCCTTGTTCTAGTTGAATCAAATCCTGGGTCAGATGATCCTGAATGACTTTATTGTTCAAGGCTAAGTTTATAGGATTCTCCATGAGAAAAATTTATACATGGTGCCCTCAAGAATCTAATGATGTCATGTAAATCTTGGAGAATACTTACATAGGTTGGAGTTTGAATTCCTATACTCTACTGGAAGAAGAGTTCAAGTTAAAGAAATTTTGAGTACTTGTATATAAAACTCTTGGTTCTTGTACTCACATGGATTTTGATAACACTTGCAGTTGAAAGCATATGATTTTGTATAATCAATATACTGCATCAACAATGCAAAATGAATATTTTGTTTAAATGCTATCGCTTGTTTCTGCATGTTGGTTTCATATGTATTGCTTGAGGACATGATTCATATGTAATTACTCAGTTTTCCTTCCCTGTATTGCTGATTTTTTAGTGTATTTTCCTGCTTCTACATGTTAATTTTTGTTAATATAAATGTCAACAACTAAATATGTAATATGTTTGATTTTAATAATTGACGGAGAAAGAATAAAAGAAAAGCATTCTGATCAACATTAAGGTTGAATGGATTGCCTGATGTATGCCGGGGGGG
>Ga0214545_1010208_pt1 | contig 13778 bp, 6 predicted proteins | sample CNSS4metaG_FD_160064 | JGI IMG/M metagenome (GOLD analysis project Ga0214545, IMG submission 160064) | Root nodule microbial communities from cowpea collected in UCLA plant growth center, Los Angeles, California, USA - CNSS4 | ecosystem: Host-associated > Plants > Roots > Nodule | place: USA... | reverse complement strand
AACCTTCATAAATTGTTAAAAATGGGTCAAAAGTTACGAATAAAGTTACATATATATAATATTTGAATTAAAAAAAAACAGTGTAATTTTTAATTCTTTTAAAATAGAAGGAAAATAAGAAATATGGTTATTCAAATCTACATTAAAAGAAAAATGAATAAGACATACATTTCTACAGTAGAAAAATTCGCAATATACTTCTTATAAAGTATAAGTTTGTTTCTTATTTATTTTGATTAATAAAAAAAAAAAAAAGACTAAATATCTAAAAGGTATTTACGTACTTTTGTTGACTTGGCGAGGATAGAATAGATTCATCTAACAATAAAAATCATAAAAGTATTCTGCCTAATTAGGGAAAAGGTGTGCAAGATAAAAAAAAAAAAAATGAATTATGGTGGATTTTGATAACTGGTTTATGGTAATTTAATTCTTCAATTGCAAAATTACTCATTGGGTACGGGCTACATTGTTTATCTCCACACCAAAATCATAGCCCTTTTAAGTAAACCTTAGTTAGAATATTTAGTTATTAGCAATTTAGAGAGAGTGATAACTTAGATTACGAGTTGCATTCATAATAGACCTTGCTTTCTATTTACATTATCTTGAGACATTACTAAATTATAATATATATTTAGATACAAACCTAGTCTTATTGATTTTGTAAAATTAAATTAAATTATTATTTTCTTAAATAGTATAAAAATTTATTAAGGATATTCATTTTTTTGTTACTTGTCCTTTTATCTTACCATGTTTAAGGATATTCGCAAATATTTTCACATTCCAAGTGACTATATGGTCAAATATTGCTTCTTCATACATTATTTATCTCTCAAATATTGTTAAACTTGTTTTCTACATAGATGAAACTCTTAAATGATATAGTATGGTGGTTTTTACATCCATCATTACATATTGTTGCAGATGACATCAATTGTTCTATGATAGAGGTTAAGTGGGTCGGGTTACAATTAAATCGTAATGCTTGAGATTGTGTTACACTCTTAAGTAAAAAAAGTTATGCTTCAACTAATAGTTATAGCTTTTGGTCTAATGGTAAGCGTTCGATCTTAATAATGGTATAAGAGCTAAAGTCATGATGATTTTGTGGTGAATAATTGTTCAGAAAAGTAAAATTTTTAATTGGACAATTATATTATCGTGTGATAAAGGTCAAGTAGGTAAACGCTCTATCCTAGCTAAATATTATTAAATTGAAATCAAAGTGTTTTATGTAATAAGATAGTTCAGTTAAAGAAATCTAAGCCGTGCTTAGAATCGAGATTAGTAAGAAAGAAGTGTGTGGAATGTTTGAACCTATTTTTCGACGATTCCGCGCAAAAGCACGCGTTGCTTTATTCTATTGTAATTTTTGCATAGTGCTTCTCCTTTTCGTTTTCTACACCCAATGTTAAATATAAACAAATACCATTCAACTACCTTTATTAAAATTCAGATGTGATTGCTCTAACATATTATAAAATATTTTATCATAAGGATTTTACTTTTATCCTTTATTTTACTCTCACTCTGTACTACAGGTTAGATTTTAATTATATTAATTCATAATATTATACATATACATATATATATATATATATATATATATTCAACTTAATGATGAATTTAGATATTTTTAAGTAATTTTTTATTTATTACATATTTAAATATTTTATCATTTTTAATGAGATTGAGCTATTATTAATTAATTTTTTTAGTTGAATGACATAATGTTATTTTATTTCATCATATTATTTATTTATTTTCACATGTTTGGAATTACGAAAGTTTGTGATTAATTTAGTATGATATTATAATTAATATAAAATAATGAATAACTTTTATTAATTTTATTGAAAATATATTAAATTATAAGAACAATCAAAGTAGTGTGTAACAATTTCATCGTCGGCATTAGTAATGATATGTGATCATCCTCTGATCTAATATTCTTTTAACGATAAAAGTTATTTATTATTTTACATTAATTGCAATATTCTTTTTATATTACATAATTTTTCATTTATTAATAAGTGATTATAATAATGTTACTGGCGTGTTTAGGCCTATTCTGCGTAATCCACATTTCACATGGGTCGACGAATGAGTTGACCTACATAACTTGCATTACTTAAATTTTTAAAATCTAGTACTTTTAGCACAATATTCTCTGTGTGTTTATAAAATTATGAATAATACTTATTTTATAAAATGTATATTTATAAATTATTATTTCTACTAATTTAATTAAATAAAAATAAAGTTATCAAAATTCTTATATAGATTGTGGATCAAACATTACGTGGAACAACCAGAAAAAATTAGTCTACATTCTTCATGCGGCACAGATCAAATAAATCCAACTCATTTCTTGCATGTCAAATGCGAAATAAATTAAAATGAGATGAATCAGTCTATATTGTCTTTCCTAAATAAACAAGTGAGTAAATATTATAACAATCACATTATCTCAAAAAATTAAATAGGACAAACTCAGTGTAAAAATATGAAAATACCCGATATCAATAAAATTTAATAATAACTCGATTAAAAATACTCAAATTTATATGAAATTATCTTAATTAAGTTTCTATATATATATATATATATATATATATATATATATATATATATATTTATTTATTTGTATTTAATTTCTCGTTAACGTTTATAAAACTTTGAAGATTATCATATATTATATTCATGATTGCATTTCTTCCATCTATTTCTTAATTATTTATCTTAAATTTGTCCCTTTTCTTTGATCACATTACCTTTCATTATTTGTTTATTTATTCTCCTATTTCTTTTTCTTCTCTCTGAAAACGTACACTTCAAAATATGTAGAGGAATGTTATTTTTCTTATAATTAGATCGGAGACAAAGTCAGATTATTTTAACTTTACTTTTTTAAACCCTAATTTTAAAAAGATTATTTGAGTCTCTTATACACTAACACAAGAAAGGCCTTTAACGTCACCCCAATAACGTCTGTCTAAAAAAAGTCCAACGTTAAAAATGAGCGGTGGCATTTTTGTAAATAATGAGACATTTTTAACGTCTGACGTGGAGCGGACAGACGTTACTTAACGTCTGTTAAAAAATACCCCGACGTCACTCAAAAAAGGACGTCGGCCCCCAGCTCGACAGACGTCCCTTGACGTCGGACCAGCGTGCGCCAGACGTCACTTAACGTCGGCCCCTCCCACCCCCGACGTCACTTAACGTCGAACATAACACCCCCGACGTTAAGTTTCAGCTTATCTCTGCGCGAAACGCAGAAACCCTCGCGCTGTTCATCGTTTCCGCGAGAGTTCCCGCCGGCGACGCCATTTCCGACCCCCTCCAGGTGAATTTCGAAAGGTTTTCGCCATCAAACTTGTTGGGGTTTAATTATGGGTTGATTTTACGCGTTTAGAACCGATTATTTTTCGTTTTCATCCCCATTTGCAGCGTTTTGAGATTCGTCCAACTTGCTCTTCATTCCCATTTGGCCAGCAGTGTGCGGAGACCCTAGACTTCCTCTCAAAGTTCGTCTTTCAATTAGAGGAGGTTAATTTTTCATTGTATGTATATATTTATTTATTGTATGTATAGAATTACTTGTATTAATTTATAAATGTCATTATAGTTTTAGTCTATGTAGACTAACACCGATAAGGCTATTAACATAAATAAAAGTAAGGACAATAATAGGTTAATAGAGATAATAGGTATTAAAAGTTTGATTAAAGGACAATAAAAGTAAAAGCATGCAATTTCAACAGCTACTACCAAGGGTCGTTATCCTTCGACAAACCACGCTCAAAAACTTTTGACGGGAATAATCAACGGCTACATAGTATTATTATTTTTAATTATTCATCTACTTTTATAATTAAACAAATTTTACTCTAAAATTGACAAAAAATATTAAATAGTAAGGATAAAACTATACTTACACTAAATTTGATCAATTTTAAATACCACTTTAATCTTTTTGAACAATTACTTTCTTGGTATATATATCTTCTTGTATATTTCAAAAGATTGAAATTATTATATTTTATTATTTAAATAATTTTGAGTGATTATTAAAAGAAAATATTTATTTTAGTAATTATTATATTTTGCTTAGTCGTTTTCTTTTGGTCTTACTATATTCTTTTAGAAATTTTATTCTATTAGTATAAATGATGGCTTGAGAGAAATTTTATTTAAAAAGTTTAGCTTTTTCTTCCTTTTATAAACTTTTGGCTCTGATTGTTAAAATGATTAATATGAATTTTTATAAATGGTTCAGCATGATCTCATTCACTCAATAGTTATTTTAGTAAGTATTAAATTTTCATTTTGCTTAGTGATTTAAATTTGGTTTAACCATATTATTTAAGAAATCATATTTTATTTTTATAAATGATAACTTTAGAGAAGATTTGTATAAGCAGTTTAGCATGTCCTTCTTTTTATAAAATTTTGGATATAATTATTAAGGGAGGGAAAAATGGTTTCTGGTTGGATCCATATCTGGATTTATATATTTTATAAATAAGTCACTTTACTTCCAATTCACCTAACATTGTTTATTTTTCTTATATAATGCTTTTTCTTTTATTTCTATTTTGTATGACACTTTTAACTGATATTTCCATTCTTAAGAATCTGTATTTATACATTTTTTTATCAGTATAAAAAAATAAATAAATGGAGTCTAATTTTGTATTCAATGTGAAATATTTTACTTTTGATTCAATCACGGATTATATAGGACTTAAGAAAATTCAATTGTTGAATCAGGTATTGAAAATGGTAGTATTGACTAAAGTTTAGTTAACTCCATTTTTGGAGTAGTGTAAATTTAATGAAGTTGTGAGTTTTATCGTCCCGAGAAAAACATGGTAATGTCCTGAAATGAGAATTTTGAATTATTTTTTCTTCCATTGGAATGCACATTAGAAGTGAAGCACGTGGTGTGTGGGAGAAAAATAAAATTGTTGAATTTGCTAAAGATGTTGTTTCCTAGATTCTACTGCTGCTGTTGAATGAGTTCGAATAATATATAAACACAGTGGGTCTCTTCTGTCTCTGTGTTCTGGAAAATGTGAATAACGCCACGGTTGTTATTAATTTTAAATTTCGATCTTTTTGTCGTGTTTTTCTGAATTTGTTTTCAGCTGTATTTTTAAAATATTTAATTAAAAATAGTCTAAATATAAATTAAAATTTCATAATTAGATAAAATAGATAAAATTAAATATTATATAAAAATAAAAATATTTTATAAAATATATGTCGTATCTAGAACCACAATTACTTGATTATTATAACTGTATGAACCCATGTTGGTGGGAGACACTTGTTTCTATGTTTCTACTTAAAGATTTTTTTTTTTTTTTCTTTTGAGCATCAAAACCAATAAAAAGGAAACAGATTTTCTTTCATTTCCACTATTGATTTTTGGTGAGTCCCAGGTTCTCCTATTGACCTTTGAATCTTGCACTCAAGGTCACTTCACAAAGGAACAGAACAGGTCTTTCATTCTTCTCATTCTCTATAATTTTTTATATGCTTATTTAATATTTTCATCTTAATATTTGTAAGGTTGATTTTATGTAATGTTTTAATTTTCTTTTATTTTTAATTAAAATTTCATTTCATTTTGATTTGGTTTTAAGACTCTTTGGAAGTGATAGAAGATGTAGAGATGAAAAAAATATTAAAATAATATCTGCTCATCTTTTAATACCAAATTTAAAGTGAGGAGTCGTATTGAATTTTTTAAATTAAAAATTAAATATATTTTTAGTTTACGGAAAAAAGTTTAAAATTCATCATTTTTTTAATTTTGATATATTTTAATTTTAAATTTTAAAAATAATAAATATAGTTCTTTTAAATTAATTATGTTAATTTGTTTAGTTTGTTAAATGATATTTTAAACTAACATTTGAGTTAAAATATATCACAATAATGTATACATCAATGAAATACTGAAACATATTTGACAAAGACGAATCATGATTTCATATAAAAAAATTAAAATCATATCAAATCCATAAATAAACTACGAACCAAATGAGAAAATTATATATTAAATGCAACCCACGATTATTCTATCAAAATACTAATTAAACCTTTCTTATATTTAAGCATTTTGGTATTTTGTTGCCATATATTAATTAGTGACCATGTACACGCTTGTCAGGAAACTATTCCAATATGTTATATTATTCTAGATATAGTGATATATAATAATTTAATAATTATTTGTTCCTATTTTTTGTTATATATACGTAGTCTTGTTTTATTATCATTGGTTAAAAGTTCTTAAAACTTACATGATTGTGAATGGATATTATTGAAATATATTTTTATAATTTTAAATTAATGAAGAATTAAAATTGTGTTAAAAGAATTCTCGATTGGAATCTGAATATATGCAAGAATAAAATAAAATAAAATAATTTGATCATATTAAAAATTAATGTGACCCCTTGTACATCTAAAAGTAGCGTAGTAACCCGTAAAGTCTATGAACTATATAAAAAATCACAGAAATATTTACTTAAATGGATACAAATACATTCCAGTCAGTATTAATTATTCATTATTATTTTATCATAACTAATTCAAATAAATATCATAATACAAGAATATACGCTATGAAATTGTTAACGTAATTGACTTAATATGTACGCTTTCCTCAGAAAAAGATCGTCATGTGCAAGAATATTAGCTTCTTCTAATCTTCACTTGCAAGTAAAATAAAACCATAAAAAATATTAACCAAAAAAATAATAATTAAAAAAAAACATCAGTTAGTACTTGGTTTATTGATATCATTAGTTTCTGAACTTAAACGGTGAAATGTTCAAATAGTCAAATACTATAAGCATATTTGAATCAGAAACATATTTCAATCAGAGATTATTTCGAATATAACTTTAATTTTGGTTTGGTCTAGGTCAAGATCTAGTTAGTGTAATTTCGATTTAGATGTTGTTGATTCTATTATATTTTAATTTAATGTAAGAGTTACTTTTAAGTTAAAGATGATTTTGATTACTTTTAGGGTCACATTCTCAATATTATTTAATTATTTATTTATCGTTGATAGAAGTTAATATTATTTTTTAATTAATGTTAGTTAGGATTTTTTAATATATTTATATATATATATATATATATATATATATATATATATATATATATATATATATATATATATGGATATTTATGAGTATTTATGAGACTTGTACTTGTAATTAATCCGACTAAGGTTATTTTCATATTCATTAGTGTTTTTTGTGTTGGTTAAAATAATATTTTGGTTCTTATTTTTTTCATTTTTATTTAATTTGTTCTTCCTATTTATTTTTATTTTTGTTCAATTAAGTCTCAATTGTTATTAAAATGATTCAAGATATACGTGCACATCTCCATCTCCATATCTAATTAAAAAAATTATGTATTACTCATACTCATACTTATGTCCAGAAAATGTAGGAATTTTCATCAAAAACAAGGACGAGTTTAAAGAATATCTACGGAAACAAGTTTATTTATCATCTCTAATTTCAAGAGTAAGTTTGCGTTTTACATTATGAAAGAATGAGTAAGATAAACAATAGAAGATACACAAATTTTTTATCTTTGAATTTTGAGTTAAAAATGATATTGTAATCATCTTTATATTTTGCCCATGACTTATTGACATTGAATCTTTGTTGTTTCTCCTTACAAGATTATGTCTTCTTTCTATTATAATGTAGTCACATGTAATAAACATATTCCAAGAATATTTGGATATGTATCTAGGCAAAGAATTTGAATTAAGACATGGAGAAATTTTAAGTATTTTTTAGGATTAAAGTAGCCCATTTTAAAAAGGATATTCTCATACCCCACCAAAATAATATTATTTATTTGTTGAAAGAAATGAATAAGATAACATGCTAACTTGCAAGTACACCAATTGATATAAATCTAAAGTTACGAAATGCATAGGAAATTATACTAAATAACAAGGAAATATACCAAATATTAATTGATAAACTCATATATTTGTCTCACACTATCCTTGATTTGAAGTTGCATTTGTTATAAGTCATCCAGTTCATGCACCAACCAAGATTTAGTTACGAACTGCAATATTTGAAAGGAATTTTGTTCAAAAAGAAAAGAAATGTAAGTATTGACACAAATACAGATGCTAACTACGAGATATTGTAATTTTCATCGAAGCAAAAAACTTGTGATGATGTGTGGTTTAATAACATCATTGTCCATCATTGCATAAGATCAAAACAAAGTTTCTTCCTTTGAAAACATTTAGTACTATAGGTGAATTAGTGGTGAAGAGATATTAATATTAAAAAAATTTGTGAAGATAAAAGGATAAACAACGATTAAGTTTTACTCACCATGAACAATAAGAAGGAAACATTTATGTATATCATAAAAAAATTCAATAACATTAAATCGATTTGAGAGAAGTAAAATAAAAGCTAATAACATTAAAACAATATTTAGTATCTTGATCTCTACTAAATTTCTTAAGCCTTTTTTAGACTTTCGTATCTTGATTCGATCATATAAAAAGGATTCAGGCATTTGCAAATGGTGTTGGATATATACTTCTATCCTTAAAACAATAACATAGTTACACAATTTTAATTCTTTTGATTATCTTAGATTCTCGTAGTCACATCAAGAACAAAAATAATTGCTCGGATTGTCTACATCAGAACATGTAATGTTGAACGTTGCCAACCACCAAAATGTCTCTCACTCAACTATTCCAACAAATTTGAAAACAGATAGTTAAGTAGATGATGACAACACAAGAGGATAATAGTGGAGAATAGTTACAGATATAAGATCTTTGTCGATCGAGTATTTAAAAATTATTTAAGTCGCAATTCAACAACGTTTTAAAGTAAAAATAAAAAGTTAAAAAAGACAAAAATTTGTGAGAATAAATATATAAGATAAAAAAAAAAGACAAAATAATAATTCATACTTATATTCGTGAGACAAAGTGTGTTACACTTTCCCAAGAGGACAGGAACCTAATTGGTTTATATGACTTGGACTATACATAAAACGTATATGGTCCTATTACATTAAATAAGTGCAACATCCGAGGCCCAATCTTCTTTGCAATTGCTTCACACGTCTTAAACCTGCCAAACTCAAACCCAATAGGGAGCTTTTCCGTGTACCATGAATTCTTTTTCCTGTAAATAGGGATGATAACGGGATAGGGACACATTTTCGTTATTTCATATCTATTTATAGAAAAAATTCATCATTATCCTTATCTTTATATTCAAATCAAACTTTTATCTCATCCTTATTTTTATTGGGTAACGTATATAATCTCGTAACTATATCCGTACATGTTTTCTTATTACTTTAATATTAATTTTAAACAATTTTTATAAAATAATAAAAAATTACGATAAAGAAAACATAATATTATCAAATATTCAATATCAGGAGGATAGTTATTTTTTCAATATCAAATACTTTGAAATAAATTATAATTGTTTACATTTTAGCTTAAAATATCAAATAAAATTTTATAAGAACCAAAACATTTATTAAATTTGCAAACTACAAATATTAATGAAACCTATAGTTGATAAAATTTAAAAATATTTTTAAAAAAATATAAAAGGAAAACAAATATTTAAATTAAAATATATTTTAAATGTTTGTTTACTTTAATTTTTTAAATTCTAATGAATCTCTTTTTTATGCACTAATAAAAAAGATAATACATTACTTAATCAAAATGACGCAAAGAACAAATAATAAACATAATAATAAAATTTTGACATAGATCTTTTATCTTTTGAACTTTAATATATGTTGGATGGTGATAAAAAAATTCATGACAATTACACTAAATTTTTATATTATAGTAAATAAAAGTTATTTATACAATTATAGTGAAAAATTACAGTATGATTGATAATAAGTTAGAAATAAACTAGATAATATATATCGAAATAGTATTCTACATGATGAACATAAACAACAAGTAAAAATACTAAAAAATTAACAAATGTGTGTCTGAGAAACAATTTAAAAGACTATTGAAAGAAATAAATCGCACAAAGGAAAACAAATGTATAATTAAGGGTATGATAAGATGAAAAATATCTTAAAGATCTAAGAAAACTTTTTAAATATCAATATATATACTCAATGATTGAGAAATACCGAAGATTGTTTTAGCGAAACAAAAGAGTTCTTTAAATGAAACAAAAGTTAATAATAATAAGTAAATAATTTTTTTTATATTACCTAGTAAATGAAATGTTTATGCTATTAAACACTTAAATTGAGAGTATTAAACATACTCATGTGAAAGGAAAATATACAATAAATAAAAACATTAAAACAAATAGAAATATTCAAATATGAAACATAAAAAGTTTTTAATTGACATACATCATTTTAACATAATTTATAAAGGTTATGATAAGATGAAAAATATATTGGAGATGCGAATGCGTTTCATGATAAACCAAATAATTAGAAGAAATTATATATATATATATATATATATATATATATATATATATATATATATATATAGGATTACTTACTTAATTGTAAATATTTTAATAATTTAAACGAGGACAGATATATGGCAGGGATGAGTATTATGGCGGGGATATGTGCATCCCCATATCCATCTCCATGCCCAATTAAAAAAGTCATGGATTTCCCATACCCATACCCAGTCAATGCGGGGATTCCCTGTCAAAACAAGGACAGGTTCGGGCAATACCCAGGGGGCAGATTTATTTGCCATCTCTATCTGTATCTCAAACAAACTAATTTAATTTCTATTTTGCCCTCTACAATAAAAAGTAAAGTATAAATTTTCACTCTCCTATATTTAATACACTAGTCCACTCATGCACCTCCAATTTTCAATTTGACCTAGACCCCCTTTTTGTGCAGCAGCAACTCCTTTTCTCTCCCACATCCGTCATTTTCCTTTTCTCTCTTCTCTCCCCTCTGATTAATTGGCATTGCAACAACTGCAACCTCTAGATCCTTTATTTTTTGTGTTGCATTGCATCTTATATGTTTTATATGTACAATCCATGCTTAAATTTGTAAATGAGATGTTGCTTTGAATTTGTTATTTGAAATAGCGGAAGTGGACTTCCGTAACACATTTTTTTTCAGAAAAAGATCATTACGGATTCGACATCTGGTTCAAAAAATTGCATTGCAGATGTTGACATCCGGTTCACATTTTTTGAATTTTGTTTTGTACCATTATGGATGTCGACATCCGGATCAAAAAATTGCATTGCGGATGTCGACATCCGATTCACATTTTTTGAATTTTGTTTTTTACAATTACGGATGTCGACATCCGGTTCAGAAAATTGCATTGCGGATGTCGACATCTAGTTCACATTTTTTGAATTTTGTTTTGTACCATTACAGATGTCGACATCCAGTTCAGAAAATTGCATTGCGGATGTTGACATCCGTTTCATAAAATTTCACTGCGAATGTCAATATCTGATTCAGAAAATTACATTGCGAATGTCGACATCCGGTTCACATTTTTTGAAGTTTGTTTTGTATCATTACAGATGTCAACATCCAGTTAAGAAAATTGCATTACGGATGTCAACGTTCGGTTCATTAAATATTGCTATTTGGTCTGCACTCTTGTTGAGTTATGTATTGTTTAAAAAGTGAATTGGTGAAGATGAATATAATTTTTTTTTTAATTCTCTTCCTCACTAAATAAGGTGTAAAAGGGGAGGAAATAGGTGGTTTTATTTTTGTTTATTATATATTAATTTTTACTATACTTATTTAGTTTAATCGTAAATATGTGTTAATAAGATAATTGATGTTGTAATATTGATATTTTTTTCTTGATATTAGTTTTAGATATTCTAATTATAAGAGGAATTATGTAAGTTTTTTTTTAAAAAAAATATAACTTTTGTTATTAAAATCGAGGCTTAATTACTCCATTTGTTATTATTTTTGTTGAGAAATGTTAAATAGTCCTTCAATTGTTTTTTTCGTTTGAATTTGGTTCTGATTTTTTAAAAAGTGATTTAATTTGTCATTACCGCTAGTTTTTCACAAACGATGCTAAAATCTGTACCATATGTCAATTTTTGTTTTTTTGAATTTTAATTTTTTAATTTATTTTTTATACATGTCACCTCGCAATTGTGTCATGTAACACAATCAATGTGACGTGTCAAAAAATTAAAATTCAGTTTTTTTAAAATGACAAAAAAAACTATAAATTGACATTTGACATCGACTTTAAAACTTTATGAAAAACTAAAAGCAATAATCAAATCGAATCACTTCTCAAAAAACCAGGACCAATTTGAATCAAATTAAAAAAAAAAAAAGGTCATAACCAAATTGAGAGAAAAAGAAACTGAAGTACCGACTTGACACTTCCTGATAAAATCAATGATCAATGAAATAATTAAGCCTAAAATCTATTTTTAATTTTATATATAAACCATTATGTGATATATAAAAGAATGATAGAGAGATATAAGTATGCATAAATATTATAAGTCCATTAAATTAAAAATAAAAAAAGTGTATTCATATTTATTTTATGGTTTAATTACTCTTTTGGTTTTTATTTTTGTCCAAAAGTATTAAATTGGTCCTTTAATTTTTTTAAGTTTCAATTTGGTATTGATTTTTAAAAAATTGGTCTAATTTAGTTCTTTTTTGTTAAATTTCTTGAAGCCAATCAATGATTTTTTATCAAAATTGACAATATGATTATGTTAATGAAATTTTTTTGATCCGTTTCAAGAAATTTAACGAAAAAAACCATATTACATAAATTTTCAAAAAAATTGGGACTAAATTGAAACTTAAAAAAAATGGAGGACCAATTTAACACTTTTAGACAAAAGAGTTATTAAACCTTATTTTATGATAAAATAAGCATATTAAACATTTAAAATCATTTATATTTAAAAAAAATTAAAAATTGTAGTTGTGTTGTTCCTTTCTACAATATGACTATTTAGGCATGTAAGCATTGGATACCCTTATGCTTTGTCATCTCCTTTTATAATGAGACATAAAAATATATTCAAACTATTTTTTTTTTAAGTCTTTAAGAACTACTGATGGTGATATGTATAGGTAAAATTTAATTGATATTTTTTATTTTTCTTGAAGTTACCTTTGTGTTTATTCTATAATTTTCTTTTATGGTCTGTTTACTGCAGAAAGATAAAAAGGAGAAGAAATGTATGGAAAGTATGAAAATGAGACACGGTCACAACAAGTGAGATCAAATTTTACAAAAAACCTTTTGGTGATAAATTGCTTATTAAGCATGAAACTTGATCGATTAACTTTAAAAAAAGTATTTCAATTTTATTTTTACATAATAAATCGTTAAAATATATAAACATAAATTATAAGTAAATATTTAGGAATATATTATGTTATATTATAATAAAATGAATAATTCAAATAAAAGTATTAAAATAATTATTAAAATAAATAATATTAATTTATTAATTTATTAATTTATATTTTATATTAAAAACTAAGTAATTAAAAATATCAAATAATAAATTAATTTAATTTTTGACGATTTATTTAGTATATATTTATTCATTAAATTTTAATAATAATTTTTATTGTATTTTAAAACTTATTTTAACTTTAATTAAATTTTAAAAAAATTAGATTAAATTATTTTTAAAATTTTATTAGATAAATATATATATATATATATATATATA
>Ga0214545_1010206_pt1 | contig 13778 bp, 9 predicted proteins | sample CNSS4metaG_FD_160064 | JGI IMG/M metagenome (GOLD analysis project Ga0214545, IMG submission 160064) | Root nodule microbial communities from cowpea collected in UCLA plant growth center, Los Angeles, California, USA - CNSS4 | ecosystem: Host-associated > Plants > Roots > Nodule | place: USA... | reverse complement strand
GTTAGCAAAAAAGGACCCAATTGAACAAAATTGACAAAAATTGGGACCTATTTGAACACAAAACCAAAATTAGGACTTATTTGAAAAAACTTGACGAAAATTGGGACCAAAAAGGTATTTTAACCAATAATATATTACCAAATTTTGCATTATATGAAACGTAGAGCAAGAAAAATTAAAAGTTAATCAACTCGTTGTTAATACCAATTGATAAATAAAATTGGTAATTTATATAACTATTATTACGTAAAAATCCATCCAAGTTCATAGAATATAAGTATTGCAGTTCGCAATATTATTTACTAAAAAAAATTAAATTAATTTAATAATGTGTACTATGAAAATTAATAATTGAATGTCTACGTTTAAGATTGAGTATAATGTTATACTATTATAAAAACGATAATAATTTAAAGATAATAATATTTGTTAAAATTATTATACAAAACTCAATTGAAAAACTATTTGGAAAGGTCATTATTTCATGTAGTTAATATAGGTTAGGATAGTCATAATTACAATACCTTTTTGATATATGAAAATTCGTGGGTTTGCACCAAACATACATTACCAACGTTGCACCCCCATAGAAAAAGAACCACCATAGTATGCAAACGCACCACACCAAGGAAACTAAACAATGCACCACACAATCCACACACAACAATCAATAAAGATAAAAGGAACAAGGTCTAGCTTCCAAAAACAACCACATGAATGACACTAAAAGATTTAAGCATACCCTCCAAAGTCTCGTCCACCCAAAATAAAAGATAAAAGAAGAGAAACAATGTCAACTTCAACATCGTGGTATACACATATGTCAAAGAAGAACAATAAGAATCATGCATCAAAACACAAAAGAGAAAAGGAATATACAAGTTCAACTTCCCCTACCTAGAAATCCCGCTAAAATTACTCCAATATCGTTCTTATTCGCTCCAATGTTGATGCCCCCTCTTGAGACCAACCGTCTAACACTCAACCCACTCACTCTTTAGGGTTCTAAATTTCCTTGGTTGGCAGTCACACAAACTCTCCTATTCTCTCCATTTTTCTAGCTCTAAAAACTAATTAAAATATATTAAAACGAAATTAGGTTTGAATCAAGCATCCAGGTTTGTAGTACTTACTTCCAACTCTTCACCTACCGAGGTTGTTCCCAAGGCATAAAAAATAAAGTATTATGATTTTATTCTAGCCGAGGTTTGAACACACAACCTCCCAATTACCAAGTACATGCACAACCATTAAGCCAATTCATGTTTCTTGGTAATTCATACTTATCTATTATTTTATCTTACTACTATAGTCTCGAGCATGCATACAAAACAATAAAATAATTAAATTAACAAACAATTGACATACACAGGACCCAAACCCAAATCTTCTCAACATAACCAAGTAGTCTCAACCACTTTAGCTAATACTTTTCCACATCATAACTCCAAGTATTAAATATCATAAATATTCCTACTACTCGCATTTATTAAATATTTATTTATTTAATTATTTAAATTCCTCGGGTCTTACAGGCCGGTCATGCCTGTCAAGTTCATCAACCTAGCTCAACCCAACTCGTCTAGGTCGTTGACCCAATTTGGCCCTACTAGGTCGGCAGGCTTGTCCGACCCATCAGGGTTGTCAGGCACATTTGTGTCATCCAGCACACCCGACAAGTCTGTGTTGATGGGCCGACCCAACCTGGCAAGGTCGTCAGGCCGGTCGGTATCGCCTAGGTCGTTGTACCGATCAAGCTCGTCTAGGTCATCAGGCTGGTCGGTCCTAACTTGGTCATCAGCTTAGTCAAGCTTGCCGAGTCAACGAGTCGGTCGGGTTATTGAGCCTACTTGACACGTCTGGGTTGTTAGGGTCATCGAACCCACCTGACCCGTTGATGTCGTCGGGCCAGCCTGGTCCGTTTGGGTCATTGGGCCAACTCGACACATCTTGATCATCGGGCCCACCCAGGCAATGTGGGTTGTCGGGCTTGATCGACCTATTTGAGTTGTCAGTCCCACTTGACCCGTATGTGTCATCAGGTCACCCTAGTCCGTTTGGGTCGTCGGGCCCGCCCGACCCGTCTTAGTTGTTTGACTTGCTCGACTTGTTTGTGTCGTTAGGTCGATCTAATCCATTTGGATCGTCTGGCCAACTCAGCCTGTCATGGTTGTTGAGTTTGCCGGGTTCGTTTGGGGTTGAGTTCAAAGTGTGACATTGAGTGAGAAGAATTTCAAATTCCACTTTTTTTAGGGTATTTGAATTTTTTCTAATCTAGCTAATTTAAATACTTCCAAAAAATGCATGCATTTTAAATGTTTTTTAATTTCTATATCCAAACAAAGCATTTTATTACAAAGAATTTCAAATTCTCCAAATAAATGAATCACCCTCTTGAATTGTCTTATCCAAACACACCATAAGAGTGATGGTGGAGAGATTGGAGGATTTGGAGAAGAAGAGGAGAAGGCGAGAAGAAAAGAAAGATAAAAGATCCAAAAAAGTATAAAAAATAGTATATTAACATGTTTCCGCTACAGATAGCCAACTCGACACTCTCTTAATGGTGTTTATACAAATTTAATGAAAATGACAAAATTCAATAGATTTAACATAAAATGGGATTTGATTTAACCAAAAATAAAAATTGTGACCAAAACAAATGAAAAACTAAAATGTAAGGGATTTTGTGCTTCAAACCTTCCTCTCTCTTATTGTTCATGTCTTGACCAAATTATTTTAGCTTGGAATGAGTCCAAATATGGTGTCACTATGACTGGAAGTTCCTGCATACATGAAGATCTAACAACTCCTTAATCTATGAAAGATAAGGCTTCTTCCACAGAAAAATGCAATCCCTCTTCGCACTTCTTGGCCTTTTCACGTGTCGTTTGTAGAATGTTGGGATCATTTTGTTTTTCCTTCGTAGATTTCAATCATGGGATATTGTGGTTTTTGAACCCACCTCCTCCCTATAAATAGATTATTCTTCCTCCTTCGAAAACACATACCTCTCACTCACATCTCATTTACTCTTTTCTCTCTTTTCTTCTTCTTTTATTATCCAAAGTTTATTACTCTTAAAGAATTTATCTTTTTAGTTTCTCGATTTCTTGAAAATATTCGAGATGTTCTTGTTGTATGCTAGTTGACTTATGCAACACACTACAAACAAGTCTTAAAGGATAGTGAATATAAATGCCCCATAAAGTTCATATAGTTCGTGCTTTCATCAACATTTATAATAATCTAAGAAAAAAGACCCATAACCCAATGCCTCGAGGTTTTAGGTTAAGAGTAGTGTCAGTCCCTTATGTGGGTTGAGCTCATGTCACAAATATGTAATTTCTTCCCAATGAACCCCCTCGGAAAAAAAAACCTTCAATATAAATCACCACAGCAACAGTACAATCGCTTGTTTCTAACTCTAGTCTTGTTATAAAACAATAATACTACAAACCATACTCATATATTTAGGAAGAGAAACAAAAGCATAAATTCTTTCTAAAACATAATTATCCCTCTTATCTAACTTTAAACTCCTATTTACAACTTGATGTGACCCCATTAAGGCTCATAGCTTGGGCCATTGGCAAGGCCCATTTCTTTTAATTTTCTTTTATTTTTAATTAAATAAAAGTTATTCTAATTGGGTTTGTTTTGCTAAAAGCAGCCCATTATCCAAGCTGTCAATTGACATTGGGCCTGAGGCCTAATTCTTCTCCACACCAACCCATCAGCCCGTTCTAGCACACCAATCAAACTACAGCAGCCTACAACACGTGCCAATTTAATTATGTCTATGATTGGCGTTTTTATGCTGAAACAATCTATTAGCGTGCCTACTTAGGCATGCATCAATTTGCAATTCACATGTGGCCTAATTCACTCCTGCATGGTCTGTTATTCCATTCGCACACCTTCATGCTTCTGCAAGTGACAGCCAACGTTGTCCATTTGATTTCAGCATGGGCCGAGGTTCCTGATACAAGATCCCAATTGAATCACTCTAAGTCTTGTACGTGGTTATTCTACAGAGTGAACCCAACACCCACTTCCTCTTTCTCTTGGAACGTTGCTAGGGTTGCATCCCTCTTCGTGCCTCTTAGAACTAGGGTTCCCTTACACCCATCACAACTGTTTTCCTCACGCTTTTCACACCTCACATTAGGGTTATGGTTCTATGATGCCATCCATACCAAACCTTACCTGATTTTCGTTTTCTCTCTCGTGCCATTAGGATTTATGTTAGACGACATCCCCTCTCTCCCGCTTTCTTTCCGGTTGCCTTCCCCATCTATAAAAGGCAAGCCACTCTGTTGTAAACTTAGCTTTGATGAATATAGTGTGGTTTTTACCCTCTTTAGAGCTCACCTTTCCTAGTAGAGGTTTTACCTCTTAGGGTTCCGAAAATAGTGAGAGTCCGAGTAAGAGTTCCCCACTAGAACTCAATCGAGTCTTTTGCTGCGTCTTTTGGTCGATTTCCACCGAATAAATCGACGCTTGGAGGCCGCTCAAGTGATTCGCCGTTGATTGTAGTAAGATTCCACCGAATCTACGTGATGCCGACCTCATCACAACTTTAGAAATCTCCATTCCTCCTTGGAGCTTTATTGGATGCTTGAACAAGCATCTTACATGAGTGCATAGTTCAACCAACATTTAAGTGATTGTTTACTCACTTGAGCAACATTTTTCTTCTCCCTTAAGATTATGCATATCACTTGTGTGTTGAATGGTTGTTTGAGTGATATTCTTTATTAGCTTAACAATTTTCTTCATAGCTTGAGTGATGACTCAAGCAAGGAGTTTTTACCATATTTTGAACAAGATTTGACTCCTTGCTTAAGCATCTCTTTGACCGCTCTAGTGTTGAGCTTGTTGTGTTTACAACTAACATTCCTTACTCAAGTTCCATTTGGATGCTTGAGTGACTAAGACCTTACAAAACAATAGGAATTTGTTGCTTGAGCTAAGTGAGAGTGCTCAAACAACACTTTTAAATGCTTTATCTTCTTTTCTCTAGTTTTCTACAAAAATATATTTAGAATACATAGTCACAATATATTGTTTAGGGTATTTTCAGATAAATAGTCTATTTTGTGCATACAATTGCCATGACTTTGTTAGGTAATTTTACTTATATTTGATACTTATCAAAATGTAAAAGTAAAGGATAAATTACTAAGGAATTACCAAGTATTTGCATATGGAATACAAGACATTAGAGATTTTGAAATAAGACTTTGCTTTTTTCATAGATAATGCATGCATGACATGTTCATCAAAGCATAATGCATAACACAACATGAGAATATCTACTATAAAGCAAAACTTTAATCAGGATAAAATCATATGTAATTACTTATAACACAATTAAGTATAAAATTACAACTCGAAAACCTAATCAAACATCGAGAAGAAATCATAGACTCAATCATCATCAAAGCCAAGTGGTCAAAGATACCAAATATCTTGAAACAAGCTTTATTTTTTATCACAATATATCAGAGTCATATTAAGGAGGATGTATTGACCGGTGAAAATTAGATTGTTATAAATAGACTGTATTAGACTCTCTTGGTCTATCAAATCATCCAATCCTTTAAAAACATCTCTTTTATATGCAGAAATTTCAATGTCATAATATTTTTTTGTCATAATGCAAACCATTATGTTTTGAAACAACCACAAATTGCCACATATTTTATTATTAGGTTCACCTATTTATATTAACTAAAGTTTGAAATGAATTTTACTTTTAACTGGGTCTAGAAAAAAAGTGTTAAACATATTCACTCAATGTTCGATGGAAATTGAAAGTTAACTCAAGTTCCCCAACTAAAATCCAAACACACCACGCCTGTCTTGTCTTTTGTCTATAGGTAAGATAGCCATAATCGTACAACGTAGGCCAAGTGGAAGGAAATAAAAGAAAATGATGTAAATGGGAGCGAGTTTTGGAAAAGGCTATTGATAAAGGCATAACTAAGTTTATTCATAGGGAAAAGTTTCCATATTTAGCGTGGGAAATATACCTTATTCCATTTCTGGAGCATATACCCGTGTACCGTGCAAGACCACAATACACCACTTGTCACTTATCTACTTTTAACCTATTACGTTTACGGATAAAACAACACTTTACACATAATCTAGGAAGTGGGTAACTCCATGTAATCAAATTGCTCTTCTTCCTTGTGTGCTGAAGCTTCAAGTTTTTTCTCCTGAGCAGGACCATAAGCCCAACAGATAGCGAGAAAGTAGAAGTAGTTAAGTATACCTAAACAAGTGAGCAGTGCATAATAGTAATTCAGATGACCCTTGTTAATGTTTGTTGAAAGCCAACTCTCATTCCCTCCTACACTAGTGACCTTGTCCACAATACTCACCAACAAATTTCCAAATATATCAACAGCAGCAAGCTGAAGAGTGAAAATGGCCATGGCAAAACTAGACATGGACTTGGGTATATAAGTGTAGAAAAACTCAATCTGACCAACTGGATTGAATCCCTCAGCAAATCCAAGCAAAACAAACTCAGGAACTAGCCATAAAACTGACATGTGAATTACAGCGTTAGGTTGCTCCTCAAACCCTTCTTCAATGGCAGCATTTCGTCTCATAGTTTCAACTAAAGCTGATGTTGCCTTACTTGCACATATGAACAACAATCCTATTCCTATTCGAGATCTACAGGTGAATCCTCTAGGCATGCCCGTGTATTTTGCAAGCAGAGGTACCATTACACGGTCGTAGGTGGGAATGATTATTGATACGGTGATTACCATGACAAGATTGAAGGATCCTGCAGGCATTTTGAAAGTGCCAAATAGTGTTCGGTCCATGGTATTTGCTTGGACAGTAGAGAATGTGGTTTGGGTGGCAACCATAAAGATGCCTGTAGACCACATAGGAAGAACTCTGAGCAAAGATTTCAGTGATTCCACCTGTCTTACTGTGCATTGGCTCCATGGATCTAAAACTGATTCATCAGGGTTTGACAGTGTCTCGGGATTTCTTATTATGCAAGCTTTGTTCAAACACCTACAGAAGTAGAATTTGTAAATAGGAAACTGAAAGATCCTTAATGAAGATTACAAATTACATTCAACAAAGTTAACATGTAGTTAGATGATGAGGGAAAGCACAAGTACCTAAGGCTATCAGTGGGGACCACCAGAGCTGAATCACATTCTTGATAATACTGATCAAAAGTATGAGGAAGGCAAAGTTTTCTGTTCTTTATGGCCACCACAACTACTTGAAGAAAACTAGTGAGTAAGCTATGACCGGGTTTTGCTTTGACATAGATGGGTGAACCAAGAAGGAAACTGAGAGCTGATATGAACATTAGCGCAGCAGGTACTCCAAACCCAATTTTCCATCCAAGATTTTCTTGAATGTACACAATTACGCTCAAAGAAATCACAGTTGATAACGCAACTGAGGTATAATACCAATTAAAGAAGCTATCCAAGAGCCTCCCGTTATTGGACTTTTCTCTAATTGTGAGTTGATCTGCTCCAAATGCTATGGAACAAGGTCGGATGCAACCAGCTCCAATGGAGATTAATCCCATGGAAATGAACAAAACTGCTAGTTGAATTGCGGTAGCAGAGCTGCAGTCCAGCATGAATGATTGACATGATGAAGTTCTTAGCTCTGGTATCATGGCAGTTAACCACAAAATGGTTAAACCCTGTGAGAGACAAAGAAATATTATCACAGCATCAAAGATTCATAAATGTCAAGTTCTTCTTAGGATATTTCATGTGGAAAACAAAGAAATAGCACTACTGAACACCCTTTGGCTGATTACTCTAGCCTCCACCAGCTTAAGCAATTACAATTAGATGGTGTTTTCAAACGTTAACCACACACTCGAAACTTGAAATATGATTCACTTTTCTCCATGAAGTTCAAACGCTTAATTATAAATAAAATTTTGCTGCAACGCGAGTGTTTAGGCCTCTTGGTTTATGTAATTCTGCAAATTTCTCTAATCAGTAAACAAAGCCTCAGTTGAAACAACTTAACATTCAGCCATCAGTATTTGCATTACGTGTTTTATCAGTGACAAGTGTCGCAAGTATGAGAAGACATCTTTCAAATTTTATAGTGTGCGTATGCAAACTTTTGATAAGCAAATTTCCGATTCTTAATTATTTAAAAAAGTTATTTCATGTAAATTCTTAAAATGCCATACAACCTAAAAATGAAGCTTAAAATTATCTAAAAATGAAGATAGTTATAAATACCTTTTAACTTCTTAAAATTGTAATTAAATAAAAAAAGAATTTCTACATAATCTTTGAAAGACATTTCTTCTTTCTCAGAGTAATTGCACTTTTAAACATTTTTTAACCCATTAAACATAACAATAAATTTGTAAAGAAACATTATTTTTAAAGTTACAATTTTAAACACTTTTTAACACAGTAAATATGTAAAGAAACATTATTATTAAAATAACCCCTTTTTTCTATTTTCTTTTTTTTTATCTGCGAATATAATTTATTTAGAGGTCAAATTAAAATAAAAATCAATATTTTGTAAAATACTAACATCAAAGTATTACTTTTTTTAAATTAAAACTTCAATAAGTTCGAAAAGGAAGAAATAAATTATTATTCTAGAAAAAAAGAAAAGATAAATAATTATTTACATAATTTAAAAATTCTCAACAATTATGATAACTAATCAAAATTAGCTTACAACAAAGTAATTTCAATCTTTTTTAATTTGGCTTAATCTTTTTTAATTTGACTTAATCAATGATTTAGTCATCTATTTTGTTAATTTATTTCTTTTTTGTCCTCTCTAATTATTTATATTCAATTTGATATTTTCGTTAAGTTAATATTACTTTTTTATGATTTTAAAAAAAATCATCAACTACGCGTCTCAGGCCATAGTCATGTAACATGTTATAAAAATTTTAATTATTTTTAATTTTTAAATTTAAAATCATAAACATGTTAGGTGGCTGTTTTCAATTTAATTTTTTTTTTAAAAATTTTAATTCAATTTAATTTCTTTAATCTTTACAACTATCAACATTTTCGTATTAAAACCAAATTAATAATTAAATTTAATTATAACTTATATTTATTTATATATATATATATAAATTTTATATATTAAATCACTCTATCTACTTATTTAAATTATTTTATTTATTACAAATATAAAATTTAAATTATTTTATTTATTACAAATATAAAAATTTCAACAGTAAAAATTTACAAACAGAAAAAATAAAATAATTTGTATATTAAACAAGTAATTTGGTGGATAAATGATAAAAAATTAATTTAACATGTATTCATAATTAAATTTAATTATTAATTTGATCTCAAAATAAAAAAATAAAATTAAAAATTTATAAGAGCTAAAAGAAATTAAAAATTTCACGAGTCAAATAATATGTAGACATTAATTTTAACGTAATAAAAATAAACTTTTCAAAAAAATTGAAAGATTAAATTAAATAAAAAATAAAAAAGTAAATCCTAATTAAACTTGAAAACTTTAAAGATGCAATGAAGAGGTGGTACTTACGAGAAGGCTGGAGAAGGAACCGATGGAAATGACGAGGAATCGACCAAAGTAAGAATCGGAGAGGAAGGCCCCGAAGATGGAGAAGCCATTAGACATGGCGGACCAAGTGGTCATCACTTTTGTACCTTCCACAATGCCCATTCCGTAACCATTCATCAGGTACACTATCATGTTCGGCATGATTCCGTAGCTCGCCACCTTCTCCAGACACTCGTTCACTGATCACTCCACAATCAAGGTAACCAAAACCACGCCATTTATATATCAAACAGTGAACACCGAAGAAAGTCAAAGCGAGTACAGAATATTACCTATGATGAAAGGCATGGTTCGCAAACCACCCTTCCCCTTTTCGGATTCAGAAGACGAACAACTTCCATTTTCCAAGACATTCTCGTTCGCCGCACCACAAGAGTCCATTTTTTTCCGTTTCTTTTTGGTGCGTTGAATTTAAGAGGGAGTGATGCTAAAACTTGGATGGAAACAGAAAAATCTTAAATGATTCCCAGAGAACTCCTCTACCTACATAATAGAGAAAAAAGATAGAAAAAAACGGTGACAAATTTGTTAGAAATATGACACGATAAAAGGAAAGAGACAGATAGAAGTTGGTGATACTTGTCTCAATGTGACATCTGGCTGCAACTTAGATGTGCGTGCGTGAAGTGCATTGAAATGTGAGGAGTTATAATTTTTGTTTTAAATATTTTCTCCTTTTCCCACACCTACTTCTGATTTTTTTTTTTCCGAATTAAATATAATTTGAAAAAATAAATTCTCACGGGGAATCTATTCTCAATTTATGTACACCATTAGATCCTTTTATTGTATAGGAATAAAAAGTCTTAATACCGGAGGTGTTTTGTATTTGCCTAGAAATCGACTCTCAAGTAAGCTGATTTCTATGAAGAATTTTTTGTTCTTTTTAAGTTAATAAATTTTAGAACTTTCTTAGATTTATTATTATATTTAAATAATGAATAAAGTGAAAGCTAGTGTTCTATGACCGAAAACATAGAGAAGTATTCACAAGAAGTTTCTCCTATTTTCACTTTTCAATCTTCTAGTCGAGATATTTTTAAATCTAAGTTTCGTCCTAAATCTTAGAAAGAGTATGTATGCAAAAAACATTGTGACGCTGCATTAGCAAAAGCAATAAATGCACTAATAATGAATATGTAGTTAATTATTTAGTGGACAATGTTATTTATTTTAAGTTTATATGCTGTTACTTGATTAAGTCTGGATCAAATAACTACTAGAATTAATTTTTACAATTATTTTAATAATATCTCTTTACTCTTAACCTTTTTAAGTGTGATGAAGCCGGTATGATCTCGGTCACCACAAGATGAGATGATATCAAGTATGCGTCCATAGGCGTCCAAGATGATCCCAGAATGCGATGTGGCTGAGATGCTCTCAGTCACATGTGAAGCAGTAATCTTAATGTTATAGGCTAGATGATATTAGATAGGCCTGATACATTCTCTAATGTGTCGGCATAAAACTCAGCTAGACTTTTATGTATGAAATGTCTTCCATTATGATGGTGTGTGGTACCTCGTACAAACATACTATTTTTTTCCATACAAACTTCTGCACTTGCTGGACTGTGATGATTTCTAGTGGTTATGCTCATTCTACTTGGTGAAGTAGTCGATATTGACTAACAAGAATTTCACTTGACCATTCCCTGAAGCATAGGGCCCAATAATGTTCATCCCTCACTTCACAAAGGGCCATAGGGAGAAGATGTAGTGTAAATCCTCTTGCTTTTCGTGTATCAAATTGCCATGTTTTTTTCCAATACATTTCTTCATGTACTCAGCATAATCGGTCGCCATGGTAGGCCAAAAGTAACCAGCTCCTAATACTCGAGTCGTCTTGGTTCTCAATTGTGAGCGATATTCACATATCCCTTCATGTAATTATCTTAGGATATATTCGGTTTCTCGGGGGTCACACATCTAAGCAAGGGCATCGAATATCCCCCTCTGAATAGCTTTCCACTAATCAAAGTGTACTTGGCCACCTTTATATTCAGTTTCTTAGTTGATGGTGATGAGAGAACTTGTTGCAACAATGATTTATATCGCCCTTTCTTTTCAATGTTAGCTAGCTTTGAGAGGACATCTACTCTCACATGGAAGGCCTTATAGCTTAACCTCAATAAAGCCTTCCAACATTGCCTTTACTGTATGGTAGTATTGAAGTAGGGATGTATCTTTCACTTGGTATTCCCTTGTGAGGTGTCAAATGCTGAGTCAGAGTCACTTCGGCAAACTGTCCTTGTAGCTCCCATCTCTTTTGCTAGTTGTGATTTTATGTCTAACCTTTGTCTAGTTATGTTCAGTGCTAGTTGGCTTCAAGGCCGAAAGATCAAGGCCGAGAGGTCAAGATTGAGAACTTAAAGACAAGATGCCAAGGATGAGAACTCAAGGTCGAGATATCATGGATGAGAACTCTAGGTCGATAATTCAAGGCTAAGGTGTTAAGGATGAGAAATCAATGCTGAGATGGCAATGATGAGAACTTAAAGCTGAGATGGCACGGATGAGAACTCATGGTTGAGATGGCAAGGATGAAAACTTAAGGCCGAGATGGCTAGGATGAGAACTCAAGGTCAGGAAGGCAAGGATGAGAACTAAAGACCGAGAATTCAAGGATGAGAACTTAAGGTCGAGATGTCAAGGATGAGAACTTAAGGCCAAGATGGCAAGGATGAGAACTCAAGGTCGAGATGGCAAGGATGAGAACTCAAGGCCGAGATGTCAAGACCGAGAGGTCAAGGCCGAGATGTCAAGGATGAGAACTCATGGGCGAGATGGCAAGGATGAGAACTCAAGGCTGAGATTACAAGGATGAGAACTCAAGGCTGAAATGACAAGATCGAAGGGTCAAGCTCGAGAAGTAGGGCTAAGAAAATGGGCAGTACATTAGCGCCCTAGACTCGAGTATGTAAAATCCTATGGAGTGTCTCAATTATTTCAACTTTGAGGGGTCACAAAGCTTCCTACTAGCACTAGTGCAGTAAGGGCTTTCTGCCCCGGTTGTTTTTCACATTTTGCCTCGGGTCTGGAACCGAGGCATATTGGAACGAGGCCAAAATGTACCCCTTTTGGCCTTGGTTATCACCCGAAGCCATATACCCAGTTTTATGCTTCGGTTGTTTCAAAACCGGTGCCATATACCCAGTTTCACGATCGCAAAAAACCACCTTCCAGATGCCCTGCAAGGGTCTCTCCGGCGTGGGCGAGCCTCTCCTTCTCCCTGCAACCTCCATTCACACCTAATCGGAACCCCCCATTCCATTCTAGCATCAAACACTCAAGCCTCTTCCCCAAACACACACATCTAATCAGAAGCGGAGAAACCACAGGAGGAAAAGAAAATATCGCCGGCGAGTCAGATCTGGTGTGGGTCTCGCGAGCAGCAGCGACTTCAATCACCGTTGGGAGCGCGACAACAGGGCTCATGGCATGGCTTCCAGACCTGGTGTGGGTCTCGCGAGAAGAAAGGTCGGAGCAGCGAGGGAGGCAAGGCCACGGTGGGCGCGACCACATTGCGAGCACCGAGCGCGACCATGGAGAGGGGCCTGAATTGGAAGGCGAGCTTGGAGGGTGTGGTGGCAGTGGGTGCAGCAGAGAGATTGAGAGAGAGAGAGAGAGAGAGCGAGAGAGAGCAAGGGGAAGGAGTTGCGGAGGCGCGGGCGCGGGGAAGAAGAAGGGTTCGCGAAATTCGAACCCTAAATAAACCCTATGGCTTCGGTTGTTAGGGGAACCGAAGCCATAAATCCCCTTTTGGCACCGGGTCTCCTTAGACCGAGGCCAAACAACCACTTTTTGGCTTCGGGTCTTACTAGACCGAGGCCTATACCCCTCTTTGGCTTCGGGTATTTGGAGAACCGAGGCCTAAAACTTGGCTCTAATTGCAAAAATGCCACCGCGTCATTATATGCTTCGGTTCCTGACCAACCGAGGCATATAAGACGAGGTAAAATGGGAATTCTGCACTAGTGGAAACCAGTAGATTTATTCACCTAGTTTTCCTTTAGTATGTTTTCATTTGTGAATTTAATAATGGTATTTACTTTCACCCATTAGATTGATTCACATTATTTGAAACTTTCATAGATATAGCTTGGTTAGATAAGTAATAGAAGATATTTCAAATTGTTAAAAATTGAAAATTTGAAGTAGAATGCATAGTAA
>Ga0214545_1010204_pt1 | contig 13779 bp, 5 predicted proteins | sample CNSS4metaG_FD_160064 | JGI IMG/M metagenome (GOLD analysis project Ga0214545, IMG submission 160064) | Root nodule microbial communities from cowpea collected in UCLA plant growth center, Los Angeles, California, USA - CNSS4 | ecosystem: Host-associated > Plants > Roots > Nodule | place: USA... | reverse complement strand
GATTGGTGCATGTGTCCTATACACTGCATCAGATCTATAACATAGCAAACCATATAAATATTGGACTACAAAGGTAAGAACATTTGTGGGGTGGGTGGTTAGATGGAAGGTGGGAGGGAGGGGGAGGGGTTGAATTTTAACAAATATATTCCAGGTTTGTTTGGATACAGGTGTGGATATAAAGGACAGAAGGGACTGGAAGAATGGGCAATCGAAAACTACCCATAACAAGGAGAAGGCATGCTATTACAATGTCAAAGGGTGATTGCTAAAACACTCATAACTAGGATGAACACATGTCGAAGGCATAATCAGGAAAACAACAAGCAATGAATGAGGAATATTGATCCGACGGAAGAAATATGCAATGTGTTTCCAAGAGCACCCTGTGAAACCTCTATATGGAAACAAAGACAGTTGAATAATTTTATCAAAGTTCTGGAATCATAGCTAAGAGAAAGTGATGAATGGTAAACCAACCACAGAAACTATAGGTGTGGAAAGATGTAGGGAGTATAGCAACACAATTCTTGTATGCTCTATTGAATATGCTTCCCTAGCAATGCACACATAAATCTATATCGCTTTACGAGTTATATATGTGATAGAAACACCTTCATTTGTTTGGTTGGTAGGGATCTTTGATACCAAACATACATGTCATTAACCTTGATATATAAAGGTAGAATGACTGGGAACACTTTATATATATTTTTTGTATACGGGTTGGAGTACCCCAAGTACTCCACTATACATATAAATACTTATACTTTGCCGATCAAAAAAAAAATCCTATTTTGTATGACTATGATGTCATATTTTTCTATCTCTTTGTACTAGTTATGTATCTTTTGTAAAAAGGTTTAGAGCACATTAAACAATGAAAAACTTTGTTTGCAATCATTTTCTTGAAACTATAAGTGTTTTACAATAGGAAAGTATATAAAAATATGATGGATCAATAGACTAGAAGGAAAAACTAATAAAAAAGGAACTCTTTCAAAAGTATCTCACTTGAATAGTGGAGGTGTAAGAAGAAAAAGTAGAAGATATCCTTTACATGATTATATATATATATATATATATATATATATATATATTAATCTAAAATACATGAGTTTAGTATGACATCATAGCTTTCCGTGTAAAAAAATTGTTATATCCCGATGGGTTGGCTTGACACGATGACCTAGCCGGACTGATCCAACCCGACGACCAAACCGGGCTAATTCGATTCGACGACCCAAATGGGTTAGGCCAACCGAAAAACCCATACGGACTAGGCCGCCTGCCGATCCTGATATGCCTGATCGGCCCAATGGCCCATACAGGACGGTCGTGCTCGTCAAGTTCGTCAACCTCGTCTGACCCGGCCTATCAAGGTCGTTGGCTCGGCTTGGCCCCATTAAGTCTACAAGCTTGCCTAGCCCATATGCATCGTTGGATCAGTTTGTGTCATCGAGTCGGCCTGTCCACTTTGTGTCATTGAGCCGACACGACCCAACTAGGTCTTTGGACCGGCTCGACCCAACTAGGTCGCTAGGCTGGTCATGCTATTCGGTTGTGGGCTAGTCGGGCACGACGACCGAGCCGGATAAGTTGGGCCCATACGGGTCGTTGGGCCTATTTGGCACGTCTGAATCATTGTGCCCGACCGACATTTCTAGGTCGTTGTGCCCGTCCTGGTCACCGAGGTTGTCCGGTCCATCTTGATCGTTGACCCCGTCCAACCTTGTGGGTCGTCGGACCTGCCCGATCTGTGTGTGATGTCGGGCCAACCCAACTCGTTTGTGTCGTTGGGCAGCCTGGTCAATTTAGGTGATCAGACTCGCTCGACCCGTGTGGGTTGTCTGGCCTTTACAACCTGTCTTGGTTGTCAAGCTTGTCCGACCTGCTTGGGTTATCGAGGTCATTTTGGTCGTTAGGCCCGTTAAGCCCCTTTGTGTTGTCGGTTTAGTCTGGTCCATCTAGGTTGTCGGGCTTTCCCGACCCAAATGGGTTGTTGAGCCCACCCAACATGTTTGGGTCCTGACCCTTTTGTGTCCTCAGGCTAATTCGGTCTGTCTGAGTTGTCGAGCTTGTCCGACCTGTCTGGATTGTCAAACTCGTCTAACCCATTTGGATCGTCATCCAACCCGTCTGAATCCTCGAACCCATTTGAGACGTCGGGACAACTGGACCCGTTTGTATCACCGGGCCAACCCAATCTCTTTAGATCATCTTACCAGCCTGGCCCGTTAAACTTGTCCGATCTATTTGGATTATCTGTTCGGGCTAGCCGACCCAACAATCTCCCTTCTATACCTATTTTCCTCTTGCGCTCAACCTTCTTTTTTGATGGTTTTGTCATAAAAGTATAAAAATATTGATACGAGATAATTTCCATTGAACCAATCATGGCTCCACACTACTTTCCATTCCCATTTATTAAGTGATACCCCATACCTAACAACTTGACTAAGAATTTTTCTTTAGGTAGGATTTTTCCGTTCTACCTATCCTTCTAAAATCTGAATTTGTTTCCATTACTTATTTATCAATTTATACTTTTATCAAACAACCCTTGGCAACTCCCTCGGTTAATTTCTTTAGATCTCTCTAACATACCGCTTCACTATTATGATTCAATATTCTCCAATCACATTGTAAAGTTTAATATGACTTTGACATTGTTAGTTTCAATTCAATGGTCCATAATTTATATTGTTTTTAAATAAAATCTAATATATTTTAATATCTAAGTAAAGATAACTAATCATAATTAATTATAGAATTTATAATTAGTTATATGTATTCCAAATATTTCTATAATAATACATTTTGTTTAGATAAAAAAACATCTATGTAATATAATATGCGGTTAAATAAACTAGACATCGAGAAAGTAGGGAAAAAAAAATACTAAATAAGGTAAAAACTGATTGAAAGATGCTATTATGGTGTAAATCGCTTGACATTATTTAATACATTAATGTCTTCATGCAATCCTAATGAAGTTTTTTCTTTCTTTTGCGAGGTTCGTAACGTAAGGGAGTTATTATTGTAAATAACGTTAAAAAAACAAGTATTTATTTTAAATTAAATAATTGCACAATGTTATTGTAAATAAAATAAGGCATGATGTTGTTTTGTATTACAAATTATTAACAATAATAGAAATATAGCTAAGAAAATAACAGAACTAGTTAATAATATTGATACCCCGAGAATTTATGTGCATATATAGAGAGAGAAAGAGAGATAGATAAATAGAGAGATTTAATTAATAACATATTAATCATAATAATATCAGCATGACAACTATATATATTATGAACATAATAATAAAAATAATGACATTGAAATTTAATATGCCACAGGTTTATTAATTATTTTATACTTGTTAAATTTTCAAATTGTTAATTAATTAATATTGATAATAAACAAATATTGCTGGTTATTAGACTCTTTCTCAATTAAATTAAACGTTACTTCTATAATTTATCGTCGCGATATTTTATTAATATTATACCCAAATCACTGGTTTCTTTCAATTGAATGACGGTTCCTCAACTGCAATAGTTAAAAAAAAAATTTCTTTTGAAAATATATAGAATAGTATGGAAAATATGTCTCCAACTCATCTCTTCTATAATTAGGTTTATACTTTAAAACCTAAATACATTACATCTCAATACACGGATAAAAAATCAACATTGTTAGCAAAATCATATTTTGACCATCGTAAACATTGAACTTTGAAACATCATTTATCTAAGACAGAGAAAAGTAATGTATTCAAACATCATTGAAGTGTGTGATACGATCCAATGAATTTACTGATACAACGTGTATTCAAACATGCATTTACTTTACTCAAGAAAAGTTCGATTTGAACATGCAACTAGTTGAAAATCTGAAACAGATTAACATGAACGCATTAATGTACACAAATATCCATTTACTTTGGTAATCAAAGTTTCATTCTAACATGCAAGTGGTTTAAAATGTTAAATAGATTGACGTGAACACATTAATGTAGCATTGAGATGGTGAAGTAAGTTACAAAACCCAAGACTTTGGTAAATTGCGTTATTACTGCTTTAAGAGAAAATTTCTGAAAATAAAAAGCCAAGAATTAAAGCATCTGTGAGAAGGAAGTGAATTAATTCGATGATGCTGTATTTGATCTGACATACTTTTATGAATCCCAATTAACGTTTTTGCTGCCACCAACCCTCGCCATGCATCACGGCTAAGCGGAGGACCACCTTAAAATATGTCTCACTATGAATTTGTCGTTTTTCTTTTCATAATTTATTTCAATTAAACGAGAGAAAGAGAGAGACTATGAATCTGTAACTTTTTATGATAGCTGGCTGAAGAAATTTCAGAAATCAGAGAAATTTTCTGAAGTAAGAAAATTACTACTGGACACACTTTTCGTTTAAAGTTTCGTTCCTCCTTTTAATTTGTTTTTAATGAACACCAATGCATGTCTTTGGTCTGTAAAAATTTTCAGGTATATATGCTGCTGTTCTGACATAGTATGAGAAATGCCAATTAACGTTTTTGCTCTGCATTATGCAGAAGGGACCTTAAAAAAAGCAGTTTTTTCAGAAAAAGCAGAGAAATTTTCGTCACTACCAATGCATGTGTTTGATCTGAGACAGCATCAGGAATGCACCGATGGCTCTACCAATTATCGTTTTGATCTGAGACAGTGTAAGGAATCCACCCATGATGCTGCCAATTAACCTTATGAATCCAGCTATGAGTTCTGCTCTGCATTATGCAGCAGAAGGCGAAGAAGAGCATCGCCTAAATAAGAGTGCCACACAGTTACTTCCATTCATAAAACTTCTTACCTCTGCAATCTGCATGTTTGCCATATGTAGAAGGATTCAACGTTGTACCAATCAAAATCTCTTAAATATCATAAATATTTTATTTTTATATATTCATGCATCAATCACTGTATTAAGTAATTAGAACAGCACTTATTAGTAGCAATGTATCAGAACATTTATTGTTTGCATTGAAAATTTAAGTAATTGGAGAGAGATGGAGCTGCATCGCGTGAATAAAGACAGAAGAAAGACTACACCTAAGTATTCTTTGAAGTGTTGGATTCGTAGATTTTTTTTTCACTTAAATAACATATTTTATATTTATTTTTCAACAATATATTGTGCCAATTATTTCCACGTCTAAAATTTCAGTTTCAGAGAGAATCCTGAACACCGATCCAAGCAGATATTAATTGGAAAACCAATCAAATTTCAATTTGTGAGGAATTGAATTTTGAGATGGGTTTTAGTATTTTTCTTTTTGTTCTTTATTTAAAAATAAAAAATGAAGGAAATTTTTTAAGAAAATAATTAAACAAATAATTGGTTTGAAATATAATTATGTAAAAAACATCTATCTAGATAAATAAGTGTATAAAAATAATAATCTAGATAAGAAAATATTTCAAGAAATAATTATTTATATATATATATATATATATATATATATATATATATATATATATATATTTCAAATTAAATATTTTTAAATAATTAGGTAAATAATTATGTAAAGAAAAATAATAATTTATAAAATAACTTTGTAAGTAATATAATTCCTTGTTTTTTCATCACTTATTTTTATTATAATATTTCTTTTTATTGAATTTCCATCTTTAAGAGACCAGCTCAAAAGATGTTAGATAGCATAAAAAGAGAAGAGTATGGGAGGATTAAATCAAAATTCATGTAAAAGGCAATCAAATTAAGCAAATATAAATTCGGACATATGAAGCATGTTTCTAAAAAGTCAACATAACAAGCTAGGGTAGATTAGGAAATCAATATCCATATTGGACAAACACTTCTTTTCTTTCTTAAATATGTGAATAATCCTTAATAGTATGTGCCTAATTTTGTCTAAACATCTTTCATCTGTTTCCAATGTCTTAGAGAACAATGTTGTATTTTTACAAAAGACTTTGTTACTAAAATATTGTATTAAAAGAGTTTAATAGTACATTCAATATCTTGGCAGGAGTACTATCCTAAAAAAGATAACATTTTCCTATAATTCTTCATGTCTGAAACTTAGGTGATTTTTCAACAATTGATCATTTATTAAATGTCAGATTAACTGCTTTATGCAAACAACCGTAGTAGATATTGTAACCGTTTGGATTGCTCATTATCGTAACTGTTTAGATATGTCTTCTAAAATAAAGTATATAAGTATATAATTTATGGAAGTAAAGGGTTAGGACTTGTGGAAAAAGTTATAGTATGAGTTTATTATAAGTGTCATAATTTGTTTTGTAGATATTGTAAACTTACTCTATAGTTTAATTATGTATTAGAAGGGAATTAAGACTTACAACTTATCATTTGCAATATATGAAAATTTATTTATGCATATCTAAGTTTAAAAAAGCATTATAAACACTAAAAAAATATTTTAATAGTAATTTAGATATTTAATTAATTTATAAGTATTAATAAATAAACTCTTCAAGTATCATATTATTTTAATTACGTTAATTGTATTTTTTTCTATCATTACATTATTACGAATATTGAATTTAGTATGAAACATATATTTGACTAAATTGATAATTTTTTATTAAGTCAAATTTTATTTATGTTATACTAATTTTATAAAGTTGTTCATATATTTATACCTATTTAAAAAAACTATGATTTTATATATATTTTCACACTTCAATAAAAAAAATTAAATAATGATAGAATTTTTACAACCACATCCTCGTATTCGGCTATATATATGTTTAACGTAAAATGCTTACACCTCGTCTCCTCTGGTCTTTCTTTCTTTTCTATATGTTCTCGTATTCTCAAAATTGCTCGTCTCCTCTGGTCTTTCTTTCTTTTCTATATGTTATCGTATTCTCAAAATTGCTGCCGCCGGAAGTTATTTTCTGAGACAGTAAGTTTTAGGGTTTCATAGAATAGGTTTTCACAATTTAGGTTAAATTTATTTCTTAGTAGGTGGTTAGCTATATATATATATGTTTGAAAAATCTGGTTTATGGTTTATGTACTTGTAATGCATATTTTATAATGCATATTCTGAATATATTTTTACATATTACATCTATTTATGAATTTTCTTTTTCATTTCCCGGTAAGTGTTTATATTCACATGTCAAGATATATATCTAACTACACTAAAAAATGCTTTTTTTATTCATATGATAAAAGAAAGTAAACTAGTTTATTTATCTCGAAAATGTAATACTTAAATGAGTAGACTTTATACAACAAGAAAACTGTGTGGCAGAGAAATGTTATTCACAAATAATATTTTCTATTTTTTGATCTTCTAAACCATTTGATCTTGCAAACAGGTAAGAAGAGATCGAAGAAATGCATGGAAGTATGTTATCTCAATGCATAGAAATCAAGGGATGTTGCTGTAAATCAAATGAACGATTCCATCTCTTTCACAGCAAAAATATTACGGTACCACCAGGTTAGCATATAAAAACTGCTGCAACACATAAATGTTGTGTTTCTCTGCATTCATTTGACACTGCTATGTTATTATTATTTTCAGAGACAGGAAAATATGTCGACAAGTTCGGTGAACTTGGTGGATGTTAGTAAAGCTGGTGGTGGGTGAGTATCTTTGTTTGTTATTGCAAACATCAGCATTCATTTATTCATCTTTGTTTCTAATACTAATGCTAATTACTTCTCTATTTTCATTTTTTTCAGGAAGCTTGTGGAGACCCAAACCAGCTTGCATGGAATTCAAGTCAAAAGCCAATAGAGTGATTATGTATTTTTATGTATTCTTTTTCTTTTCCGTTTCATTTCAACATGTAATCAGATAATTTTATGACTTTTATGTATTCTTTTATTATATTTTCAGTGTGTCTTTTCTTTAATCTCAACATTTATTATGTTTATTATGTTTATCGTTAATAATGATATTTCCTTTCATACTCACCTTTCAAACATCATTATCTAATATACAGATAAAAGTAAAATTCATGGTTGAAAAAAGAAAAGGAAAACTTTCTTTACTCTTAACAGTTACTGGATCTATCTTATCAGAAAACGTTGAAATGTGTGCCATATGAATATCCAATGAATTTACTGATACAACGTATTCAAAGTATGCATTAATGTAGCATTGAGATGCTGAAGTAGGTTACAAAACACAAGTAATGCCAAGTCCACACACTTGGCACAACTTCATGCGAATAGCTTTAATATTTTTTATGCCTAAAATTTGTAAAACAGATTAATATAACTTTTTCTGTAACAATAAAGAATATATTAGTATATATAAAAAAAATTGAAATGTCTCGATCCATAAAAAAATTAAATCCTTTCCATTTAAGATAATGACATATGTCTATATGATTAGCAAATAAAAAAAAGGTGATCACTCTTAAGACCCATTTCATACTATAAAAGCTAACATAACTCTTGAAACAAATCAAAGTCTCATTTCCTTTCTCTAACATTGAGATGAAGAAAATATTAGAAAGAACGTACAAGTTTCTTCTTCTCCATTCCAAGGTATTCTCTAACTTCATCTTCTCTTCATTTTCTAATCTCTAACTTTCTTCATATCTTTGCTTTCATCTTTCAATCCCTTTGCATATTTTTTCTTTTATGAGCAACAAATGTAGAACATTACTTTTTCTTAATCCATTTTATTTCCTAACTAGTTGAAGATCAATCAGGGAAATATGGAAGATTGAAGCTGTAAGATTTTCCAAGAAAAGGAACAAAAGAACAAAGACACATTTGCAAAACAGAGTAAAGAGATTTTCTTTTAATCTTTAAATTTCTAGTTACATTCCATTTTTTTTACAAAACTTTTTACAATATAGAATATTCTTTTACTACTATTTGTTAAATTCTATCAGAAAAATATTTTGATTGCCTTATCAAGAACAAAAGTACGTTGAAAAAACTTAAAAAAGAAACAAGATCACTTTCAGAATTATTAACTCCAAATAATAAGAAAATGAATGATTGTCTTCGATGTTATTTGCTTAATTCACATTTAAAATGTCTTTTTAATAAACTATAATGACAATGACAAACCTAAATGTTTTTAATGAATTAATTTTTTTTTATAAATACATGTTTAAAGTAATCATCACTTTAAACACATTAAACACTAATCTATTTCGTAAGACAAATACATATTGAGTCCCTTTTCCACAATTATTCTCTTAAAAACAAATATATATTGTACGAGGTGAAGAAAATATGTCTCTTGCTAATCTATTTCGTAATTAGGTTTATATTTTGGTTTGAATAGATCGCTCAACATCAATATTAGATAAGCAATATGATTAGGAATATCGATTGCAAAATATGTGTCATATACACTTAACGAGGAAAACTAAATATATTAATTAAAACATAAGGTATCTATCATATAAAGTTGTAGTAGTTGTTCATCATATACAGTAGATTTTGAGGATTTTTTTTATTTATTTCAGGGTTCTTTTAATGTCAAAAATGTAAAAATGGGTCGATTATTTTAATTTTAATATAGGGATAAATTGTCAGGATACAAAATGGTATTAAAGGTGAAGTCGTCTTTATCCTACCGGTTTTTATTTTTGTTTTTTTCGAAAAGCAAAATCGTCATGTATTAAGACGGTCTCAGTTCATGTAAAAAGTGAAGTCGTCAGGACAGATGATGACTTCACTTTTTAGTGTTATTTTTACTTTATTAAATACAAATTACAAAAAAAAATATATAATCTTTAGGAACAACAAAACTTATAAAAAATATTAAAACTGCAACGTTTAAAAAAATAGAAAAAAAAAAAAACTTAAAATAAAGTTGTCATGTGTCCTGATGACTTCACTTGTTTCATGAACTGAAATTGTACTCATACAGGACGACTTTGCTTTTAAAAAAAAAAAACCGATAGAATACAGGACGACTTCACCTGTAATGTTATCTGTATCCTAACAAATTGTCTTTATATTAAAAAAAAAAAAATCAAAGACCCATTTTTAAGAATTTGGATTCAAAGAGATCCTGAATACAAAAAAGACAGATTTTCACCTTTATAACATCACTATCTAAGACAGAAAAAAATAATGAGTGATGAAAAAAAGATAAACTTTCTTTGAATTATAATATTAAAACTCATTGTCTCAAACACTTGCTTCCTATGCACTTGAAAATTAGTTTGATTGGTACAGTGTTGATAATATGTGCATAGATACGTGAGCTTATACTTTTCAATTATCTAACGTTGTATACATAAATGTCAAATTGGATATTCAGATTCAACAATGCATGCTTCTGTCTTAAATACAAATTTACCCTTTTAAACTATTAATTTAGTGTTAAAAGTTTAGTTTATTGTTTTCTGAAAACACATTCATAATAAAGAACATCTTCATTCATAATGAAATTCTTCATTGTGTTGTTCATATCTAAATAATTTAGTTATAAAAATGAATGCAATACTCTAAATAACTATATACTAACATCCTATTGAGCTCAAAGTTCAAAAATGAAATTTTATATAAAAAAAGAAATACTAACTTGTAACATTTTCTGCAGCTATATAACTCTTTAGTTTTTACGTAACTTGTCATGTGAGTAATACATGATCTGACATATTAGTTAAGTGTAATTTATTTCTAAACAAATTAACCTCAATGCATTCATGTAGTTTTGAAATATTTGTCTAGGCTACTAACCAGGATTGTTTCAAAGCAATAAGTGTTGTTGTATTAATGTAGTTTGAATCCTTTTACGGTTCACTTTGTTAGAATTACATTTGAAATAAAATCAGATAAATTCAATGAAATTCTGACAAACTGAACTTTAAAAGGATAAAACTGCACTAATTCAGTAACCCTTGTTGTTTTACAACAGCTTTGAGCTAATAGCCTAGTTCAGCATCTCAATACTACATTGAAACTTTGATTTAATTTATTTAAAATTAAATTACTAATTAATTAATTAATATATCAGATCATATATATATTATATGCATGAGAAGTTAGGTAAAAGTTGAATTAATAGTGTAGAAGATCGTGTTTAATAAACACAAAAGGAAGGATTACATGTCAGTATTTCTTTATGGGTGTTCCTTAATCGCATTATTTAAATGTGGATAACATATGAACGAAGATGTTGATTATGACTGTGTTTTTAGTTTGTTTTCACAATAAACTAAACTTTTAGCATTAAATCAAATTAAATTAAGAGTATTAAACAGGTAAACTAAAATTTAAGATACATGGAGATGGATTGTTGAATCTGATTATCAATTTGGCATTATTACATCGTTAGATTTTTAGAAAATATAACCTTACATGTCATATATATAAAAGGTTTTGACGTTGTACCAATCAAACTTAACTTTCAAGAGTAAGGAAGCAAGTGTTTTAGAAACAATTGGTTTTAATATTATGAATTAGGTTAAATATATTTTTGGTCCCTTAATTTTCGGTGGAAATTGAAAATAGTCCCTCTTTGAAACTTTAGAGTGTGTTTGGATAGAGTATTTTGATGAAGCAATTCATTTTTTTAAAGAATTTAGATTTCTTTGTAATGAAATGCTTTGTTTAGATAGAGAAATTAGAAAGCATTTCAAATGCAAGCATTTTTTTTGAAGGATTTCAATTAGCTAAATTAGTAGAAATTCAAATACCCTCAAAATAGGTGTAATTTGAAATTCTTCTCACTCAACCTCACATTCTAGACGATCTGGACGAGCACGATGACCCGGACGGTCCCGACGACCTGAACGTGCTGACGACCCGGACGGGCCCGACGACCCAAACGGGCCCGACGACCCAAACGGGCTCGACGAACCGAACGGGCTCGACGACCCAAACGAGCCCAATGACCCAGACAGGTATGACGACCCAATCGGGCCCGACGATCCAGATGGGTCCAATGACCCGGACAGGCCTGACGATTTAGACGGGCCAAACAACCCGGATGAACCTGACGACCTGGACGGGCCCGACGACCCAAACCAGCCCGACGACTCGGACGTGCCCGACGACCTGGAAGTGCGGGACGATCCGGACAGGCCCGACAACCCGGACGAGCTTGACGACTTGAACGAGCCCGACGACCCAGACAGGCCTGACAACCCGGATGTGCACGACGACCCAGACATGCCTGATGACCCCGACGGGCCTGACGACCCGGACAGGAACGATGACCCGGACGGGCGCGATGACACGGACGGTCCCGACGATCCAGATGGGCCCGACGACTCGGATGGGCCAGACGGTTTGAAAGGTCATGTACGAGTTATCGGGCCCGTTCGAGTCTCGAGCTCGTCTAGGTCGTCGGGCTTGTCCGGATCGTCGGACGTGTCCCAGTCGTCGGGCCCATCCGAGTCATCGGGCCCGTCCTAGTCGTTCTACCCGTCCGGGTCTTCGGTCTCGTCTAGGTGTACGGGCTCGTCCGAGTGTTTGGAAATGTCCGGATTGTCGGACTCGTTCAGGTCGTCAGGCCCGTCTTAATCGTCGGGCCCGTTCTGGTCGTCGGACTAGTCTGGAGCATTAGGCCATTAACCTAGACATGTTGGACCGGGCCATATTGAGGAACTTGACAGCAGAATCGTGCAGTATGGTCGTCAGGCCTCTAGATCATCTGGCCACCCAGCCTGTCTGGGCTTCCCAGTCGGTCCAGCTCGAGTGGGTCATCAAGTCTAACCAATCCGGTTGCGTAGTTGGGTCTGCCCAACCCATCTGGGTTGTCGAGCATGTGTCCAAACTTATCATGAACTCAAAACATAATTAAGCGTAAAATAAATATTGTTAAAATTAAATTTTATCTCACAATAAATTCAATTTTTTTTCCAAACAAGAAATTGAAATGTAAGGTATTTTAATTCCCTTATCCAAACAAGTTATTTAAAAAATGAATGGAATTTAATTACAAGTAATTCAAATACAAAGCATTTCAATTTCTAAACATTATCGAAATGCTCCATCCAAACACAAGGTTAGACTAATTTAGTCCATCATCTTTGAAAATACGTGTATTTAGTCATTTTAACCAAATTTTGTTAAATTTATTTGACGTTTTAAACGCGTTTCTAAAATTAACATCGAAGCGAAAATAAGTTAAACGATGTAAACAACTCAGATACTATCATGAAATACTAAATTCATCCATTAATTAAAGATGAGAGACTAAAATAGTCAAAAATTTCAAGGAGGGACTAATTTCAGTTTTCCCTCAAAGTTAAGAAACAAAAACATATTTAACCCTTATGATTTAAATACAGTTTATCCTTTTTTTTATTATTATTACTTATTACTTTTCTCTTTCTTAAATAGTGATGTTTCAGGTGGAAATCTATGATGAGTACATGTACTAATTTGATGACACCTATAAATTTTTGCAACGATTTTACTACCCATATTGTTTATCTATATAATAAGATGGTTTGTCATCTGTTTAAAATATAAACCTATTTATAAATTAGATTAGTAGGAGACATCTCTTAACCTCGTACTATATATATTTTCATAAGAATAATTGTGCACCATTTAATTGAGAAGGCTTAATTTAATTAGAAGAGTCTATTAAGTTACAATATTTATTTATTACCAAATTTCATCAATTAATTAATATTTTCATAAATTAATAATATAAAATGATTAATATATTAAATTTTGTATTTTTTAATAAGTGATAAATTAAAGAAGAGAAAACCAAAAAGTTTGTTGAAAGTAGGATTTGGAAACTTTGATATTTTTATTACATTAAGTTTGAGTTATAATTAATTTGAATGTTTAGAGTGTT
>Ga0214545_1010202_pt1 | contig 13783 bp, 10 predicted proteins | sample CNSS4metaG_FD_160064 | JGI IMG/M metagenome (GOLD analysis project Ga0214545, IMG submission 160064) | Root nodule microbial communities from cowpea collected in UCLA plant growth center, Los Angeles, California, USA - CNSS4 | ecosystem: Host-associated > Plants > Roots > Nodule | place: USA... | reverse complement strand
AAAAAAAAAAAAAATCGTCTTCAGTAGTATTTCACCATCATCACAAACTGAGTAAAACTGAGTATAGAAACAAAAATCATAACAATATATACACTCAAATAAGAAACAGACCCTTCATGGCTATGATTTGAATACAAAGCTTAAACATCCTACCCCAATAACATCATTTATCCTACAAAAGATGAAGTCGCAAAGACAATGCCAAGAGCTAATTCCATAAGACTTTTGATGTAAACCAAACCAAGACTACAAACAACAGTGAGTAGAGTCTAAAAACATGAATACCAGAGTGTACAAATAATACCACCTCTAACCAGTAACAGCAGACAACAAGCACAAAAGCTATATCATGGTGAGTCAAAAAGTGATAACCACTCCAAAATTGAAACTTTTAGATTGAAAGGAGACATGTAATTGGACTCAAACACCAATCAGAATAAGAGAATGTTGCTGATGGATACTTATCAGTGATCTTAACACATGATTTAGTTTGAGCTAACATAAAAAGTTCCTCCATGTGTATTATTGCATTTTTAAAGATAACACCATTTCTATGTGACCAAATACCCCAAATAATAGTCATCCACCTACAACCCCACACGTTACTACATTTGGTATAAACACCTGGAAGTGGAATCTAACACGGAGGAGAACCAAGTGAGATTGGAAAACATCTCAGGAGCTATAACTTGTTCAATCTATAAATGGCCAAATGTTGAAGAAAGGAAACCCAAGATACATGAGTTTGGAAGGAAGATGATAATGGAGTTTTCACGATAAAGTCAACTATAACATTTTATCGGGAAAGCTGGATGTGGAGGTGTATAGTGCATTTAAAACACTATGGAGAACTAAGACTATTTTGAAGGCACAAATATTAGGTTGGAGGGTATTGTTGGATAAATGGTCAACAAAGGATAAATTACTTGTAAGGGGAATCCAATTACAAAATAACGAGCTATGTTCAGATTGTGATTAAAGTGTGACACACCTCTTCTTTACCTGTAGAGTATCTCATAGGGTGTCTTTGGTGCATCATAATCAACTTAAGGCTAATTTCTAACATTTCTACCTCCTTAACCTAAATAGTAACCAAAATCTCATCTGGAAAGGTATAAGGATAACAATTAACTGGAAACTTTGGAAACATAGAAACGAGATAGCAACTTTTAGGCAAAGGAGGGTGGATCCAGAAGAAATCTTTGGTTTAGTCCAGCTGAGGACATCGTCTTGGATTTCTTGTTTAGTGATCAATGTTTATGTCCTTATTTATGTTTAAAATCTTTGTGAACAGGTGATTTTTGTGTACTTCTTATTACCTCATGTGTCAAGATAGCATTGACTAAAGGAAGACTTGGAACATGATTACAGGGGAAGACACATAATAATAAATATGCAACCAATTTTTTTATAAAGACAAGAAAAAAAAATCAGAAAACACCAAGTTGGCCACTACAAAAGGCATGCTAAAATAAGGAATTTGTGTGTAGTTTGATTTCTTTTTTATTTATTGACCTGCATATCAAACTCCTTATGTATCTCTGGTGAGTTTTGAATCATGAAGAGAGTTTATTTGTTGAATCATAATCAAACTTGTATATGAAAGTTGTTAATGTGGAAAACTTTTATTTTAAGCCGTTTTTCTTGTGGACTCTTTGCACATTTTATGTAGAGGTCTATTTTATGTAGAGGTCTAACATGTACATTTTTTAAAAATGGGTTAGAGTATTCATAAGTGTTCTAGATCTTTTCATTTATTTTTTGTGGATAAAAAAAAACAAGAAACCACTTAATTAGGAAAAAGAAAATCAGTTTACAGTTGAAATGACTCCAAATACACTCATTTAAACATAAATTCTCTCTAGGCATCTCTCTGAAAGATAATTACCTCTCTATCTATATATACATATGTATCTTACTCTTCAAAATACCATTTTGAAGAGGAAAAAATTATGATATGTAAAAAATTAAATTAATTTTCTTTATATTCATATATATAATCAAATTGATTGGAAATCTAAAAAGAAAAAAACTAAAACCATTTAGATTACACATCTCTTCAGATTCTTAGAAATTCAATTGCATAAACTCGCTTTCAATTTATGTCTAGGTTTTCATTTTGTTTAATAAAAAGAGGAACGAATCCTTAGGATTTTGTTTATATAATCGGATTCTTCATAATCTATCTGTCCAACTATATCTAAATAAATTAACTACTCGAAATCTGATTTTAATTTTGCAATGATATAAGATGGAATTTAAATAAATACTTCTAATTGTACCTCACAAAAATTAAATTCCCAAGATTATTGCTGCTGATTACTTCCTATTTCAAAGAGGCATTTAAGATTTCCGAGAATTTGCGTAGACGTAGATGTAGTTGACGAGAGAGGAGTTCACCAAGAAAGATGTTGACGATTCTGATGATTCTCTTTATTTTGTTAGGGTTTTGGTTCAGCTCAGTAAGACAAAGTAAGAGGGAGAATATGTAATGATATATGATTAGGTAGGGTAGACAACATATTTTTTTTAATTCAATATTTATTCTTTTATAATAATTATTTATTTTTTATGAAATGTAATTGTAATAAATGCTATTTTTTTTATCAAGGGACAACAAATATATTCATAAATACTATTAATTATACTTCAAAAAAGAATTAAATTATAGAAGTTATCTTTATTTGGAATAATTGAACATTGAATAACTCTAATATTTATGATTGTCTTTTATAATCATTGATAAAGATATCAAAATATTAAGTTTATTAATTTTTATAAAAAGTATTTAAAAATAATATATAAAATCATTTTTAATTCATTAAAAGTATACAAAATATTTTATATTAATACATAAAGCCATAATTTATATTTTAAAAAATTAATAATTTATATTTTAAATAATATCAACTTTAAAGAATTTTAATCATAGCATATATGTTCAAAATATTTATTATTAATCTTATTTATAAACATTTACCTACATTTCATATACTAAAAAAAATAATAAAGATATCAAAAAGAGTCTCATATCCAATATACTATCAAATCAAACTAAATTGTAAACATGTTGTAATCCACTAAGATTTTTTCATAAACAAAATATATATATATATATATATATATATATATATATATATATATATATATATATATATATAATTTGTGCAAATTTATTCACAATTCAACAGTTAAGAACACTGAACAGCCACATACTCAATCAAACTCACAACTTATACAACATTAGAACATGTAAGGTCTAATTTTATATTGCTCAATACCTTATTCTTGAAGTGAGAGTACCATGTGGGGGTGATTTTCTGGTGTCCATAATATTGATGTTAGGATCTTGTTATGATAAACATTTATGGTACTGCGAATAATTTTGTAAATTATATATGCACCAACCTTATTGTGTTATATAGGAACTAACCTCCTTCTACGTAAGTATTAGAATATCGACACTGCTTGTCATCAATTCCCTCCTACTTCTTAGCTATTTCAGTCCATTTTATCACCAATCTTATCAGTTTTCTGCAGTTATATAAAGTAAGATTCAACACAAATTTATATTCACAAGAATTTATCAAACTAAACATTAGATAAGAATTCAGTAAATCTGAACATAAATGAAAAACTCTACCACAGGAAGGAAGAAAGAAAAAGATTCATATATATCTATTATTTTGAAGATATAAATGAAAGTAAGGATCACAATGTGCTCAGAAGTTTCCAAGGATATATTTAAATTCAAATTGCACTTACAAAACTATCCCCAGAATTAGAAATCTGATATTATTTGGGAATGAAAGTCTGAATGGACAAGGAACCGGTTTCAATGAGAAATATAGGATCTTGAACAGATGATGTAGGAAACTGAATTGATTTTTTTCGATGAACAATAACTAATAAATAAATAAAAGAATGAGAGATTAGGGATGTCTCAATCCTTTTACAGTACACACAAAAACAAAGGAGCTAAGAAAATGAGACCTATAAATACTAAATTTCATTTTCAACATACAAAACGTTCAAACAACATCTAAACCCATAATACAAATGGGATGTATTTTATGATCTCTATAGACCTAAAATATTGTAAAGATTATATATATACAATTGTATCGTAGGGCTATCTCCCACCCAGATACATTTAATAATCTATGTATAACATACAATAAATTTGCAAAAACTGAAGTCCAACAAATTCCTATAAATCATCCATCCGACTAGAGTCAGCAAGAAATAATTTCTTTTACAGAGTAGCTGGTTTCTGATAATTCCAAGACAGAGCTCTCTGCTTTGCAAAAAGTTTGCCTAGAAACTTTAACAAAACAACATATAGCATAGGTGATGACAATAAGGAGTTAGAGTGAAAGATAATAACATTATAGCATATAAGACCCTTACTTTTATCTTACTTCTAAACTAATGTACAACAGATTGAATACATGATTTTGAACACAGACACCAATTAGAGTATGAAAAATTTATTTTTGGTATTTTGTTTCTCAACCATGTCCAAGTTTTTAACTGTGTTAGTCCAAAAATTTTCTCACCATCCCTTTGGCCATTTCTAAATACAATGGAATTCCTGTGGTTCCATATACGTCTAATCATAGCCACTCGCATCACCTTCCATAACTTATTTTCTTTTATATTCAAACCAGACATATAAAATTGATCAAAATGTTGTAAGGTTTGGTTATATTGTCTTGTTAACACTCCAAACCATTTAAAGCAAAGATTTCAAGCAAAGTTAGATATCATACACTCAAAGAAATAATGTTGAACTAATTCTTCGGATGCACCACACAAGGTACATAAATTGCACGATAATTGCACTTCTCTCTTACCTAAATTATCTTTTGTGGCTACGCAATTCAAATCCACTCACCAAACAAAATGTAGTGCACTGGTGATTGCTTTTAATTCCCAAATTGTTCTGAAAAAACCAATTTGTTCTCCATTGGTATTTTTTGTATGATATTGTAAGTTGACTTAACAATAAAAATTTTGGTCTCTTCCCCCTTCCATTCCCATGTGTCCTGTTCTTGAGTTGATGGTCTACAATGTGAGATTTCTTCCCTAAATCCTTAACTTTATTTAATTCTCACTCAACCATTTCCTTCTCCATCTAAATTTCCATTCCCATGTCATGTTATTTGATTCCAAATGCCCATCTCTGAGATCAACAGTTGCATATCAATTGAATTGTTATACATACCATACTAGAGTATTTTTGTGCCAATTCCTCCTATCGTGCTAGAAATAAAATTTTATCTCCTTTCCTAATCCCCACCACATTGATTCATTTTTTGTTGTAGTTTCTTTATTGAGCTCTCTCCAATCCCCATACTTTGATAATAATATATTCCTCTACACACAGTAGTTTTCAGTTGCAAATCTCCATTTTCATTTTGCTAAGAGGGTCTCATTAAATAATTGTACGTCTTTTATTTGTAAGCCTCCCTTATCTCTCGGTTTGCAAATGTTTGTCCATTTCACCCATGCTATTTTCTTTCCTCTGATCTCCACCCGCATAAAAATTGTCTTTGAATATTTGTGATTTCTTTAGTCACCAATTTTGGTGCTTTGAAAAAATATAAAAAGAAAAGAGGGAGTGCAATGATTATAGATATAATCACGATAACTCTTTCCGCAAATGATAGTTGTCTACCTTTCCACATTGCTAGTGTTTTCTTGATTTTAAGAATCACACTTTTCCACTTCTTCATCTTTCTAGGTTTACTCCCTTTTAGAATTCCTAAATACATGAATGGTATTGTCATCTTAATATAGTTCAATATGGCAGCATAACGGCTTAACTCGGTAATATTGACCCTTATCCCTCCCAATTTACTTTTAAAGATATTAACTTTTAGTTCAAAAGCTAATTCAAAACACCTTAAAATTCATTTGATTGTCATCACATTTTGCACTTTATTCTCACATATGATGAAGATATCATCTGCAAATTGCATTGCAACAAATTTATTTCAATGTCATTACTTCCCACCTTAGCACCCTATAAGACATGCAACTTTGCAACTTGTCTTGCTAGCCCCGCCAACCCTTCAACCACTATCAAAAATAGGAAAGGTGCAAATGGATCACCTTGTTTAAGTCCTCTTGTTGGATTGAATTCATCTATGAGACATCCATTTACAATGACAGAAATAGTTGGTGACATTAAGCACCATCTAATCCACTTAATCCATTTCTTGTTAAAACCCATTTTTCCATCCTATAAATTAGAAAGTCTCACCTTACTGCTTACTGAATTATAAGTTTTTTCAAAGTTCACCTTCATAAACAAACAACTTTTCTTTCTTTGTCTTACTTCATCTATTACTTCATTTGCAACCAAAACACTATCAAGTAGATTTCTTCCCACAAGAAAAGCAGATTGAGTTTCATATCTATGACACTTAAAAGGACTTTTTTCAATGTATCTGCCAACACTTTTGCTATAATCTTGTATAAACAACCTATTAGTGATATAGGTCTATATTCCTTCAATTCTTGTGCATTATCAACTTTTGGGATCAAGGTAATGAAGGATACATTACAACCTCTAGGCCATTTTCCTTCACAATGATAATAATATATTGCAGGAAACTGAATTGGTAGTGCTAAGCAGAACAAAATTGGTTGAGAGTAGTAGCAAATGCTTTTAGGATCATGTGGAAGATTAAAGCATTACCCTCTGCTCTTCATCTTGGAAAGTTCTTGGTAATAGTGGTCACTGGGACAATTTAACTCGTAAGTTGGACTGCACAATGTGCTATGTGTGGGTCGGATGAAGAATTTGCATGCCCTATGTTTTTTATCTGTCATGTGGTCTGCTCTGTGTAGAATCATTATAGTCCCTCACAATCTTATACAATTTCACATGCCAACAAAAGGAACCATGTATGGTGTTAAAGAGAAATTCATAATGAACATATACACAGATCCATCTCCATATCTATATTTTGGAGACTACATATATGCTACATGACATAGAACATATTTTCATGTAAAATACACTAACAAATGAAAAACATAAGTGTTGGTCTGATTGTCTTATCTGATACTATGCAGGAGTAGCAGAATCGTCTCTGTGTGACGGATAGAGGCATGCATATAAGAAATCACTCGCACATAATGTAGCTGTTGGGTGTAATCTCATTGAGATAAGATTATAATGAAGAGGGTTATGGAAACCATGAAGATAGAGCCTCAATTGCAGATGCAGTTTCACTAGGGTATGCAGAGACATAATTGGGTGAAGCAATTGGTTTCATGTGATTTGTGGTCTGTTAACAAACTAGTTCATGTCATTTTACATAAATTTCGGTTAATTCTCAATTATGGGTCATTTATTGTATAACTTTTTACATTTTCTTTCTTGTTTTAAAATCTTTTAACGGGGCATGTGAATAAGAAGGTTATGAAGGATGCTTAACAATCATTAGGAATACTCTCAGGCTGTTGAAAATGTTTACTGCTTGTATTACATTGCATCTTTAAATTCTGTTTTCTCAATATAACGAATCAGCAAGCTTTTATCTACATATTAGAGAAGGGAATTCAACAATGGGATGGTATCAACAAGACCTAACAATTAAAGTCAGAGTTATCTTTGCTTTGAAGTGAATTTTTTGAGTAGTTCTATTTGGAAAAAAAGAACGCCATAAATTATGGAAAGAGGTGTTAACATATTTATGATAATGTTTAATGAGAGTATTAGGACACGTTTAATTGGTATAAAAAGAGAATATCAACTTTTACTTTATCTATTGGGATGTACTATTGGTAACAAATTTGAATTACCTGGTCTTAAATTATATATATATATATATATATATATATATATATATATATATATATATAATTGTAAAAGAACAAAATAATCTGAGTAGAAGAGCAATTTTACAGCATGTATGTGTAGAAGGGGGATATTTTGAAGTATATATTGGAAACAGAGGAACTGTAATTTTGTCCACTTTAGTTTTTTTTTTTTTTTATGGAAATGTTTGATTCTATAAACAATGTTTTGACTATATTTGTAGTTTTAAGGCTGAAAAAAAATGGTTGATAATTGATAGAATGTCTTACTCTAATTTATTTAACTGTCAATATATTTGCTTTTATACACTTAATATATATCTTTCTAGTTCATATGTTTGAAGTTGAATATTATCCTAATTTTAGTATATTTTGTTGTTAGACTTTAAAATTGGATAAATATAATCTTTCTAATTCAATAATATTAAATGATTTTACATGTTAAATAATATTTTAAAGTGATATTTAAATTAAAAATGTGAATGTGTAAAAATGTTAAGAAAACTAATTATATTTATTGGGATTTAAAATTTAGAAGTCAAATCATATTAAAGTTGAAAAAAAAAAATTCTAATTTGACATCAAAATTTAAGAATTAAATATATATATATATATATATATATATATATATATATATATATATATATATATATATTTTGAATGTGCAGCGGTGATATGTCATCTTACATGTATTTTTGAGTTTTTCTCATATTATAAATGAAAAATGCTTACACATCTTTTTTAAATACTAATTCAACCGGTTGTTTGATTAAATTGATATAATTATTAATTATATTACATTTGAACTAATATTCATTTCTAACACATCTAACACATCCAAACATTACATAACTTTTAAAAGGTTTTGTGAAATCTTCATAATCATCATAAAATTTCTAATAACATAAAATATCAATTATTATTTAATTATAATAGAGGAATATAACATTACAATTTTTTTAAAATTACTTTGATTAAATGATGTTTTAGTTAAATTAAAACAATTATAAATTAAAGTCAAAATAATTAAATATAAAATTAGAATATATAATTATAATAGTGTACATATGTGTGATAACTTAAAATTAGCTCACATCCCAAACCATAAGCTAATTAATTAAATTTAAATGTATACATGACTCCGAAAGATGACCACTTCACATATATCTCGCGGTTGGATGAACATTCTAGCAGTTGTTGCTAGCATGGAATTCTAATTCTAACTGTGATTAAATATTAAAACAAACATTCATGTTTGAATTTAAAATGAAGAACATATTTTGAGAAGTTATGATATATGCAGACATACTTTAGAACACAATTTGAAAAGGTATGTCGTTAACAATTGTTTAGAAAAGATTTTCTGTATGGCACTGTAATAAGAAGTCAATAGTTATGGTTCCAATTCAGCTAGGGCTTCTTGTTCTGTCTGGTATGAAAGACTGCGTTTTTTGCAGTAACCTCTTTTGACCCTTCATCATTTTTCTCCCTCATGTAGGGATTCCATGCTGCAATTGGAGAGAAATCAGCTGGGTTTCTGTTCGTACCACAGAACCTTTCAGAGATATTGTTGTTCAGGACTATATCAGTTGCACGAATACCACCACAGTGTTGCGTTGGACTTTCTTCTTCTTCATCAAGCCAGCCACCAAAGATTGCTGGGGCATGTGATTTTTCCATCTTAGTCTTTGAACAGTCATCAGGATCAATGCCTTCTGCAGCAACATTCAAGTCAATAGATATTCCAAGACCAACGTTTTCACTTACAATATGACAGTGATGTGGAAGGTTCAGATCAAAATCCATTCCCTTCAACTGATTAATCTCTGGGTCAGGTTCAGGTTCTACATTTACTATATTAATCTGAGATATTTGCAACAAGGCGTCTAAAGCCTCCAGTTCATTGTGCTCCCTCGTGGCGGCCTCATCAAGTTCCTGCAAGAAGATGGTGATGACATTGCAGTTTCATTTCATCTGATAAAATAAACTTCTAAACTTGCCATAGAAACTCATAAAGAGCACTACAATGGGTAAACTATTTTCTATGCTGATAAGGATTCTAACATGACAAAATAGTGTCAAAAGAAAAAGATGTTATATATGATAAAGAAAAAAAATAATTATCTAACTTGAGGGGGACTATTTGAAGAAATTAGATGCTGTTCCTCTACCAATCGTTCTTCATTTGATACTTGATTTCCAACCCTTTCAATGAAATCAGTTAATGGTACTTCATCTTCATCTACAACTAACTTCCTCTTTCTTCCTTTCGGACCATGTTTTTCCAACTTCTTTGTGTCTCCTTCACCAACTACCTTATCCATGACAGTTTGTTGTCTCTGGGAGTTTGCAGACTTATTAGAAGGATTTTGGGGTGCTGGTCTTTCTCTTCTGATATGTTCAGTTACTGGTTCATCATCTTCTGTAAGTATTTCCCTAAGTAAGCGCATCCTTTTAAACTTCATGGAAGACTTCTTTTGATGAAGATTCTGAATTTCATCTTCATTTTCTCCATTCTTCTGACTATTCCCTGCATGAACATGATCTGTAAAAGCTGGCCTCTTAAAAGATAAAAAGGGATGATTTTGAAGTTACCTGTTATTTCATTAATTGAAACCTCAGCCTCATTCCTTTGCTCTTCATTTATTGACATACGATCACTTTCACTGTCATCACTATCGCCGGTCAAGTCAATGATTTTGTTAACATCAATTTCTTTTCTTGTATGATCACTCTTATGTGTCAGAGTTTCTTTAGTTCCCTCATGGTTACTTTGAATATCATCCATGTTAAACTCATGTTCTCCAAGACATATATTACAGCTCCATGATCGGAATCTTTGGACAACTAATGGAGGAAGTGATGGTCGTGTCTCAGATCCATTTACTGGAAACCCTAAACATATGTTCAAATCTTTTTGGCGCATTTCAGCAACGAAGCCCCTGCATTTGTAATAAAGAAGTGTTACAAATATCAACCTAGCACGAGAATCATCTTTGATTTTTTACAAAACATCATAACCCCCTGCCTTAGGCATTCTTAATCTAACACCTACAAATGTTTTTTTGTGGAATTTAATGATCCTTAATCTTAATCTTAGATTAACAAAATATAGTAAATTAAATAAAGTATCTATAATTTAATGATCCTTTCTACTCCCTCTACCAACACAAAACTTATTAAGAAAATAAAAAGAAAAAAAATTATATTTATCTGGTGAATTTTGATCTTACACACACAATAGAAGTATATGAGAAAAGAAAGGAGTTACCGTAAGGAAAAATGGTTACATGGTGGACTTTCTTCTTTATTGATTTTAGAGGTATAGGAAAAATTGGTATAGAGTTTCTTAGGTTCCATGAGCTTGATGACAATTATGTGTTTCTCCTGAAGACTACAAACAACCACAGTTATAAACCAAATTGAATTTCAAAATAGTGGATAAGAAATTTTAAAAAAGAATAAAGAGTTCTAAGAAACAAGTTACATTACCCTAACTAAACGATCTATACGAAGTTTATTCAGGTATAAGAGAGACACAATAATATAAACCTAATTTGATTAAAATTGATATTTCAGTCAAAATCGGGTCAAATTTAAACTATTATATTATGTATATCACCTATATTCATCATTGAGTGGAAGACAATAGATATGAAATTGAAGATGAAATTTCTAGATTTATCTCTAAAGTGAGGAAAAAGGAAAAATCATTTCATTACGTGGGTGATGATGAGGCAGTTGTAATTGAACAGAGAAGAGTCCACGAAGAAGATATCGATATTGTTAGGGTTTTATTTGAACAGAAACAGCTCATTGGAAAAGAGAGTAAGAAGGAGATGGTGTAATGGCATGGCTGCGTGCTAGTGTTAAATAAGTTCTTCTTAAATTTTATATTTTCTCCTTTTTTATTATTATGTCTTCTTCTTATATGTATTTAAAATAAATATTACTAATTTATAATAATATATAAAAAGAATTTCATCTGTTTGTGTTCACATCTTATAATGTTAATTCTACTCTTTACAATATAATTATTTATTAAATTTTTTAAAATTAATGTTATTTTATCTATTTTTTATAAAACTGTTTATCTTTTTTTTATTCATTAATATTTAATTTCTATATTCATTTCAATTTATTTTTAATAAATATAAATTTATTTTATATATTAACTTAATAACATTACACTATTATTATATACTAACATATTATTTATATTTAAAAATATATGCTAGTTATACTTAATGATAACTAAATTTGAAATATGTACGAGTTATTGTTTTTTTTTTACTATTGTCATAATAGTGGCTGGAAAAGAAATTAAACTTAAAAGATTAATAAAATTATCAATAATATGTTTTACAAAAAAAAACATTGTTAAATCATGTAAAAAATATTAATCCATAAAACTAGATTTTTGTAGTTCAGGAATTGATTATATATCTTTCACTAAAACTAATTTAATTTAAAAAATTGATAATTGGTAAAAAAAAAAGTAAAATTTGTAAGCTAATTGTTTTAATTTCAAAAACGAATCACTTTAGATAAAACTAAAAGACTAAATGTTTCTGGAGATAATTGCCTTTATATAATAGCTACTGTGAAAATAATGTGCATCTGTGTTTTGATAATAAAAGATAATAAAATTAAATTTTTTTTTTTAATTTTATTATACATTTATTTATTTTGTGATAAAATAGTTAAATTAAAAAAAAAAGAGATAGAATCAAAATAAACACAATTAAGTTTAAATATTCAGTTACTTAAAAAATCAAATTGATAAAATAATTATTTTAATTTAATATATATATATATATATTTAAAAAATAAAACTAAAAATAAATGTGCACACCAAAACCTAAATTATTAATATAGTATATGTATAAAAAAAGTAAAATTATGATTATAAAAATATATATAAATAATTTTTACCTTTTATTGTTAATGAGTTTTATTTTTTTTAAAGTAAATTATTTTGTAATTTGCTTCAGTTTTATTTTTTTAATAAAATTGTTTTATCATAAATAGTTATATTTATGCTATATTTTTTTATTATTATAAAAAAATAATTAAAACAATTTTTGTAACTTTATTATAAATATTATAAATAGGTTTTATTTATTTTTTTAATAAAATGGTTGAATTTAAAAAAATATTAAATTAAAATAAAAACAGTTAAATTTAAATAAACAGTCACTTAAAAAATTGATAAAATAATTATTTTAATTTAAAAAATCATTTATTTAGTAATAAAATGAAAAATAAATGTGAAGACCGAAATATTAATTCTTTATATATATATATAATATAAATATAATATAATATAATTATCAAAATACATATAAATATATTTTATATTTTATTTGTAAATGATTTTTATTTATTTTATAAGTGAATTGTTTATTATAAATAGTTATTTTAGTTAAAAAATAATTAAGCTAAAAAAAAATACTCAAGTTGAAAAACAATTAAATTTTGAAAGATAAAATGAGAAAGATAATTATTTTATAAAAGTGGTACTTGTTAAAGGATAAAACTGAAATACTAAATGTGTATATAAAAAAATAATTTGTTTATAATGGTATAATTTATAATTTATTATTATTATTATTATTATTTATTTTAAAATATGTTTTTCACTAATTAAGGTTTTGATTCCGTCAACGGATAATCATTCAACCTTCAACCGTTCCACTAAAGCATTAAAGGTTAAATAAAAGTAGTTAAAGGTTGGTGCAAGACGAATGAAGTTTTATAACAATTAAAATCATTACTTGTTGTGAGGATAAAATTTTAAATTTACATATTTGACTAAGCATAAATATATATGTAACTAGTTTAAATATTTAGAGTTTATGAAAAATATATTTAAATTCTTTATTGTTTATCATTAAAATTTAACTTTAGCAATTACCATGAATAAAAAAAAAAAAAAAAAAACCTAGTT
>Ga0214545_1010201_pt1 | contig 13784 bp, 9 predicted proteins | sample CNSS4metaG_FD_160064 | JGI IMG/M metagenome (GOLD analysis project Ga0214545, IMG submission 160064) | Root nodule microbial communities from cowpea collected in UCLA plant growth center, Los Angeles, California, USA - CNSS4 | ecosystem: Host-associated > Plants > Roots > Nodule | place: USA... | reverse complement strand
ATTTAATTTAAAAACCTTTTAACTCATATGATTAGCATGCATGTAGATTTAAAATCATTATTTTCTATTCGATTAAGAAGCAAAGGACATAGATAAACAAAACCACAACAATAATCAAAATAACAAACACATAATTTCATCTAACCGTAGAATCCAATTAAGAAATTACAGTGGAATCAACCCTTAAAGCTTAGTCCTCCATGGCTTTGATGGAATACATGATAATATATCATGAAGGAAAGAAAATAAAAGAAAAGAGAGAATGAGAGATGTGATGGATGATGGTGTCTGCCAAAACCAGAGAGTTCTAAGTGTCTAAGTTGTAAGTTGTGTCGCTTCTACTCCCTTAAGTCTCTTTATATAGGCTTCAACTGGACTTTGGGCTTTATCTGTCGGTTGCTAAAATCTTTTATTTTTATTTAATTAATTAGCAACTTAATTTCTGTCCAATTTCCAATTATGCCCTTCTTATTTAACCATTTTTGTAGTTTTGACCAGAGTTGACTGCTGGCATTGACCAGTTGACCAGTTGACTAGTTTGACTGTCCAATAGCAGCCTGACACGTGGCGGAGAGTCTCTCCCCAGAATTAGGGTTTCACTCTCACACTCTTCAACCTCCCTTGGTTGTGCGTGACGGCATGGAGGGTGACGGCGCGGCTGCTCTGACTTCTCCGGCGAAGGCGCGGTGGTGGAGGCGTGAACTCTGTTGGCCACTGCTGGTTTGCGTTCATGAACGGTGGTGGAGCTGCGTGAATGGTGGAACTGCGATGGAGGCGAGAAGGATGGTTACCGTGGCTGCTGTAGAGATGGTGCGAGGTTGAAGGTGTAGGCGACAGTGGTGTTGCAGTGGCTCTTCTACTGCTGCTGCGGTGCGAACGTGGTGGCTCTACTGCAGGTTGGTGGTGCGCGAAACAAGCTTCCATGGTGGCCCAAGGTTGGAAGATGGTGGAACTGTGGTGGCTGGAGGTTTGCGAGTTGTAGATGAAGGTTGAAGATGGTTCAGATGCAGATCTATGGTGGTGGTGCGGCTGACAGCGAGGTGCGTTCGCTGGTTGAGCTGACGGCGCTACTGCAACGTGAACGAAGAGGTGTAGTGGTGTTGATGGTGGCAGCTATGAATGGTCGTGAATGGTGGCCGGCGGTGGTCGGAAAGTTTGCTGCCGGCAATGGTGGGTCATGGTGGCGGCTAGGGTTTAAGGAAAATTAGGGTTTCTGTTTGGGATGAAGATGATGACGTGGCAACCTTCCATTGGACAGCTTGTTAGTGCAAGGATTGTTGCCACGTGGCTTGTTCTGGTTGGCCAATTTTAAAAGTTGAGGATTGCCACATGGCATGATCTGGTTGAGTGGAGTTTAAGTGGTAGAAGAGGTGCAACTTAGTGAAAACTGGGGGTGCAGAACAGGTTTTTTGGTGGTCCACTTTAGAAGGAGTGTGCAAATAAAATCTAGGGGTGTATTTAGCTCCTGATTTATTCTTTTCCAAAATTTGCTGATTTTGGACTCATTTTGTAACTTTGAATATTTCAAATCCACACTATTAATGACCAAAAATAAATTCCAACTGCATTAACAAACGTTAGAATATCCAATAATATTTTATGCAACTAAAATCAATTTTTTACGCCACTTTTACCAAACTTACTCAATAAATTCAATAATCACAAATCCTAATTAAATCAATCTTTAAGCACAAAAAATTCAATTAAATCCCCAAATTTAAATATTAAATAAGGGCAAAAATTTGAACTCATCAAGATGCCACTTAGATAGGATAGCAGTAGAATATTTAGATACATCAGCACATCATGTTAATGTCAAATGTTGACCCTATCCACAAAATGTTACTAAAATTCTTTAAAACTTAGTTCAGCTAGCATGTAGGATAGGTAAACATCATAAGAGCAACCTCACGATCTATAGAGTGCCTGAAATTAAGAAGAAATGTGTTCAACATCAATAAAGAATTGTTTCAAACCATCCTGTGCCATGCCTCATAATTACCAAAGAAAGGGTCTAAAAATAATAGAGTTTGAAGAAGCAATTCAGGTGCCATAAGCATTAATCCCAACCTATATAAATACACATAAGTTTGAGAATGGTTGATGAATGATTATTCTAGGATCTTCCATGACCGTAAATTAGAAAAATAAGTATATATTAAGCATGATATTTTTGGAAATATAAATTGGTTATAATCTTAAACTTAAGGCATGAACTATGTACAGTGGTTAATGGTTGAAATCAACTGCATAACCACTCTTTGTTATAATCTAATGCAAAGATGTATAATAGCTGTGATAGCATAAAATCAGTTTTACTCTGCCAAACTCAATAGCTTTTGAAATATTTATCTTAAACATCATAACAATAGTATTGACTTTTGATTGAATGATCATATAAAAAAATTTATATTGATGGTAAATAATTATTAAACCAGTAAAACTACGAGCAATGTTCATCAAAAGACTGCACTTTATATTTTTTTTCTACTTCCTTTATAGTATAGTTTCTTAAAGGTGCTCATGGTTGATGCGAGAAAGAAGGATGCATATACACAATCATGCTAATGCAGTAACAGACATTAACCTTATTTAAGGTTTTATTACCTTCAACTCTTTCATATATTTTTCTCGTTTGGCAAATGTTACCATGAATGCATCTTCCTTTCTTTTTGCTTTCTCAATTTGATAACAAGTAAGAGAGTGATAAAGGACAATGAAGCCGAATGAATTGATGATGAATTATTTTGAAAAAGAATAAAATGGAAAACTAGATTCTAAACCTGCTGTTTTAAAGACACTACAGAGGATTTCAAGCTCTGAAGATAATCAATCAACACTTTGGGATCTAAAAAGAAGAAAGATTAAATAATGTTCAGGTATAAATGTGCATAGAAAATAATTGTAAAAAAAAATCGTTCTTAAACAATTAATACATTAACAAACCTGAAGTGATCCCAGCAGGTAAAGAAGATAGTGCGTTAAGAATCTTCGAAGAATTAAATGCTAAAAGAGAATAGTTCATAATTTTTACATTACAAAAAAAAATCTAACTATTTCCAGGGTAAAACAAGGTAAATAGAGATAAATTGACAACAATTAGATTTTACTTGGTACTCTCGACCTACTTCTTCCCTATGTCCAATAGTGAAACACAAAAAGGACAACTTATTTGAACATGTCAAAACCTAATTGAATAATTCATTTAACTTTCCACTCAAACAAACTGAGATTAAACTAGCAGACAAAGCACACACAGGTTTGTTTTTCACTCACCTTCACAACGTCTTCAGGAACGCGGAGAACACTTCCTTAATTTGCGATGTCTTCACCGATTTGCCCCTAATGTGAAATTAAAACCAATGAATCACTAATTTATTAGTAATAAAGAGATATATTAAAACTAAAATGAAGAAATCAGAAAGGAACTTGCGAAGAAGAAGGATTAGAATTTTCGAAATTAAAACAGATGTGTCGAAAGAAGACTTTTACGCAAAAAATAATATTACCTGAAGATGGCAATGGCGGCCAGATGATTCAACGATCGAACCTGATAGGGTTTGAAGACACAATTTTCAACTGTTTAATTTCGAGCAAACAGATTATTTGTGAATTTTTGTGAATACTTATGACACAAAAAATATTGTTGAGACAAAGTAGCAGAATAGAATCACAGTTTGAAATAAAACAGGGTATTGGAGAGTTTGTGAAATAGGAACACGCGAGAGGTTCGATTGGAAACGTTGTTAACCTAGACATATGAAAGCTATTACTTAAAATTTAATTTTAAATGAATTAAAATATTAATTTAAAACTAATTTGAAACCACGTAGAATTTAATTATCTAAAAAGGTTTGTTAACAATGTGAATAGGAATGGCAGACATTTGAAACCACGTTGGTAATTTAAATTTATTATTAAATAAATTATAATATTACTTTAAATTTACTTTTAAATAGATTAAACTATTACTTTAAAATATTAAATTTTAAATTAATATTAATTATTTCAATCAAATTAATTAATTATAAATTTATTATTATATTTTAAAATTTTACAATTAAGTTAAGAAAATGAAAATCAATTATTTATTTATAGTAACATTTATTTAAAAATGTTACAATATCATAGTAACAATATTTATAGTAACATTTTAATTACTTATGGTAACATTTTTCTAATAGTATTACTATAGCTATCTATAAGGTAACATTTAGGATAAATGTAATAGAAAAATGTTACTAAATCTAATAAATCAGGTAGTGTATGCTTTAAATAAAGTTACATTTATGATTATTAATGGATATAACATATTTTTTGTGGTGTACAAAATGTGTAATACATGTTACTACATAATAGTATGATTTCATTGTGTTTACTTAAATACATATTGAATATAAAAATATACGTCATTATTATTATTGTGTTGTTAGAAAAACAATGTGTATAACGTTTTATTTCTTTTAAAGTAAGTAATAAAAAGGTCATTTTAAAATCAGAATGAGGAATAAGTAATATCATAGTTAAGACAAGTTCAGCTTTTTGATTTAAATGGAAGCATTACAAAAAGAGTAAGTAAGTCACATATACTTAAGAAAGATTTTAAACATATGTATTAATAGTTACTTTGAATTATACATTAATATTTTAGTTGATGACACAGAGAGATATGTTTTCTAATAAACTGTCATAGCTTTAAGGTCCATATAAAATTAATAACCATATCAAATAAGGTTGAGTTACAAATGTTCTACAGTCATCAGTAGTTTGCATTTATATTCGACCATCACAACAGTCACACAAATTTTGTCTTATAACTTCAAATCAAATATACATATACCAAAAGAGATTTGTTGTGACCTCAAAAACTTGGGATAATGTAGACATAAGGTTATAATTGTTAAAATGCAAACAAGCATAATTTCTTTGATCTTAAGTCTTTTCTTTCTTAATAAATTTCTTCTTTGTCTTCGTTGTTTTGGTGGTCGACATTTGGCCTTATGGAATATTTTCAAGTCTTTCAAACTCAAGGTTAGAATCCAATGATAATAGTTTTGAAGGGGTAGGATTTTTATCAACTTTAGGATCATGGTCAGTTATGGCACTGATGGACATCTGTAAAAAATGATGAAACACAATTTAAAATTTGCTTATACACAAGTAGAAATAGAAAACTTCTATGATAAAATCTATATTATATGAACTGACCACACAACTATGAGACTCTGTTGCCATGTCAGACCTAGACATCTCATCTGCTTGTTCAATCTATAAAACCAAAGAATTTGAAGTCAATGATTTAAAATAACAATAGTAAACATAAATAAACTTAAAAATGGAACTCTTACAGGTTTTAGGTCAAGTTGACTTTTAATGCTTCGAATAATTTATGGGTCGCTTGAAACCTTGATTACATATGCAGATTTAGTTTTGGGTTGACATCTCACCCTAAAAGCAAGTGTACAATCCTAGCAAAACATCCAGATCTTTCGGGAAACATTTAAGATCATCCTCACCTTCCTAATAAATTAAATAAAAATTGTAGTTAATTTCAGTACATATGATAAGTTAGACTTGTGTAACAAAAAAAAAGACAAACACAATAGTTGTACATCTATCATTTTTTTTCTTAAATCAACAGTTGATATTCCAATAAGATCAGTGCAGTCTTGATCCCACAACATAAAATTTCTGAATCCAGATTCATCCGCTACTTGCACTTCCAACTTATATTTGCATTATACATATGTAATTTCCTTTAATTGAATAATTTCATTAATATCATAAAAGTATGCAAAAACATAAATATTATCATAATTGACATCTACTTACCTAAGTCCAGGTTTATCGTTAGTAAAGTCACAATAACTGCACTTAAAAGGTCCAATTTCATCGGTTTTCTTCCTGCAGCTATTACAGGCCAAAAAAATCCATCCATCATTTCCTAAATTGAACTTCACAATACTCACAACGGTAACACAACAGATCTCCTGATTTAAAAAAATAAATCAAAGCAATAATCTAATAACAATAAATGTACTATGAACAAAAGTCAGTATTGAGACAGTACAATACCTCTTTCAAATTTGTAATGTCTAAAAGTTTTTTGACAACAACTTTAAACAAAAAAAACGATCGTTCGTACTTATTTGTGTAGAGGAACTTGTTTGAGTTAGCTCTTGACTATATTGAGAGAAATCATTCCCAAAACGACTATAATGAATATACATGATAATGTTCAATAAACAACAACATGTAAAGAAACAAATAACAATACAATATAATAAAATGAGTGATTAAGTTATATTACAAAAACGTACTCAGACCACTACTTCTTGAAATCTGCAATTTCTGGTGCATCTTGAAGAAACAACAATTTTGAGCCATTCCATGAATTAGAAATACAAACTGGCCATGGACCTATTAACAAAAAAAGTAGATAAGCTAAATATACAACATCCCAGTATGAAAATTAAAAAAAACAATGTATTAACTTGATGCAGCTTTAATCTTGCAAAGAGTCAAAATAATGACAATAACTTCAGATGGATCATTTTTCTTCCAAGTACTAAGAAATTTGTTGCAGTAAGAATCCCACAACGTACAACTAACAATTGTAGAGCTACATAGATAAAGTTGTGGTCAAAAATTGACATATTGATTAAAACAATCAAAGCACATATTTAAAAAAATAAGCAACTACCTCAGATCATGAAGATCAAACACAACATTTTTGGAATGAGGCTTTGTCCTAACATTGTCAATAACACCAATGACATCTAATTGAAAATGGAAAGTTAATTAATCACACATACCAAACAAAAAAAGGAAAGAAAATAAAAAGAAGAACAATAGTAAGTCAAAATTTAATTTTACAAACTTACCAACCAACAAATCAGTAGCGAAATTCCCATCAACAATATCTTTAATAGACTTAAACTTAAATACTTTCATTGAAATGGTAGTAAGTAATTGTTCTTTGATGGTCGTAGCTCCTATAAATAACAACTTAAATGAATGATCACATACACGATACTGTCCTTGATTAGTTAAAATTTTGAAGTTGTTTATAATATAACTTTTTCCCTCAACCAACTTTTGTTCCCACAAAGAAAAACCTTCCTTTTTAACCAAGCCCTGAATAATATCATGTTGAATACAATAATCAAATAAAGTTAGTACAAATTAAACTCAATGATATAAAATTTTTAACAATAAACGACAACAACTTACTTATTCATCCATCAATATCATCTCAATATGTGTATTAGAATCACGATTCTTTACAGACCACAAATCAGTTACCCTAATAGCAAGCTTAAGAGTTTCTCTTTGACCATCAATCCCACTAATAAAATCAAAATTTCTAGCCATCTATAAACTATTTATCAAAACAAAGCACTGATTAAATAACTTTTTAAAAACATATACGTAAAAGACATGAAAAACAAACAAATAAAATAAATAAGCCTGAACCCTAAGAATTTTATGTTCCACTAAAAATAAAAACATTTAACTTCCATAAACACCAAAACCAAAACTTGAAATACAAAAATATCCTGGAGTTAGAAATTTCAAGTTAACAAAAATAACAAAATAAAAAAATAAAATGGTGAAATCAAGGACCCATTCTCAAACATGTGAAAAGTGAAAAAGGAGAAAAAAATATGGACTTCATGTCTAATGAAGGAAATAAAAAAAAAACAAAACACCAAAAATAAGGCGGAAGAAGGGTAGATAATACTTGATGTTTACAGAGAGACGAAAATGAAAGGAGTAGAAGAAAGCGTCAGTCTGCTGTATAATACACATATGAAAGTGATAAAAAATGAAAACGAATGAAATGTAGCAGATCAAACATCAAAACAACAAATACCGCGGAAACAAAAATTTAACGAGAAAAGTAGAAAAAAAGGTTGATCATGAAACAAAGATTGAAGGAAAAAAGTTAAAAATCACCTCATGAATACTGACGATCGGAACATCAAACCCAAAACAAAAAGGAATGAAGTAGGAAAAACAAAAATTTAACGTAAAAAGTAGAAAAAGAAATGATCATGAAAAAAAAAATTGAACGAAAACAGTAGAAAAATACATGATTTCTAGAGTAGCGGAACATCAAAGCTAGAAAAAAAAAATGAACGAATGAGCTGATGAAACAAAAATTTTACGAAAAAAGTAGAAAAATAGCTGATCATGAAACAAAGACTAAACAAAAAAAGTAATAAAAAACCAGATTTGTACAAAGCAGCGCATGATAAAAAAAAGGAATGAACTGATGAAACAAAAATTTAACGTCAAAAGTAGACAAATAACTAATGATGAAACAAAGATTAAACGAAAAAGGTAAACAAATACATGATTTCTTAACAGGAGCGGAACATCAAAGCCAGAGAGAAAAACGAAGGAATGAGCAGATGAAACAAATTCTAAACTTTAGAAGACTCAACACTCTTCTACCTCTACCAATTACTCAAACATCAATCAATCAGCTAATCAAATGTCAGAGATAAGTGGGAAATTGAATTTGACAATTAAACCCAAGAGTTCGGTTTCTCTGCTGTAAAAGCAGTGCTAAGTCTCTACTGTGCTATTTAAAACGGCGTCATTTACACTTTTTGAATTTAATAAAATATTTATTTATTTCTAATATATTATTGAAACGGTTGCATTTAGTTTTAAAATTTAATAGCTTTAGGTTATGTCTGGGAAAACTATGAAGCGAGAAAAAAAAACAATGATGGCTTTCATAACCATTAAGATGGATAGCACTGAATTTTGGGGATGGATTTAGGGCCAGCAGTATTTTTTGGAACTAATTGCAGTAACAGCAGTGCGAGCGTTACATCTCGTCTCCACCACAAGGCTTCTTCGTTTTCACGGATCCAACCGTTGCATCTCGTCTCCACCATCGGCGCCTCTACAATGTAATCGGAAGCACCGTCAGATGGCTACGCCGACTTCATTGTCGTTTTTACTGTTGCTCAAGGTTTATTTTGTACCCAATTGGTTTCCCTTTTCGATGAACATCCATCACTTTATCGTACTCGCAAACAGAGGTGTTTCTAATTGGGAACACTAAATCCTTTTCCCCTTTTGTTAATTGTGTGTTGTCTTGGTTGTTTGTTGCAGGTGGTTGTTGACATTCAAATAAATTTAGATCACATTGAAATGTATGCCGATTGAACACCTAAAGGTAATGTCCTTGATATTGAATTTGCTCAAAGAATGTTATTTGAATTATGATATTTCTAATGGTACAAAAGATGCGTGGTTGGATGATGATGCCTTATTCAAATGGAAAAAGAATCCTGCAAATTAAGAGAATAAACTAAAGGAATTGCGTGTGCAAAAATTATTCCTTCAATTGACAAACATTGGTGATTCAGAAATTGAAATTTTCATTTCATTAGCTATGTCGTTACTGTTTGTTTTCAGAAATCGTTTATGTTCCATTACTTGGTTCATTATATCTTGGAAATTTTGGTGCAGTTTTGGTGCAGTGTGATTGTGTTTTGGTCTAAGTTTTTAGATAGTTTATTTTGACAACAAAACATGCTGGTCTAAAGACTATTTTCCAGATTCAAAGTCATGCTCAGAAGCTTTTTCCCAGGATTTACTACTGTATTCAAATGGAAAGGTCGGTGCAGCAAGAAGTTGATATTGTGTTGATCTGAGTGCATTTCAATCTTGATTGAAAACATTTTATTGACATTAGGATGAACACAAAACAAATATGTGGGGGCTAAAATGTCTTCCACCTTCGAAAGACCTATGCTACCTAAAATGTACTGCTCTAAAGTTATGGCTACTTGATTGGAATCTCCAGAGACAATCATGGTTTTCGTGAAGAAGCAAATACATGTCTTATGCATTTGGAATTCTTCCTCCACCCGAAGCTATACAAGAATTTCCTTGCAGCTTTAGAAGAATGACTTTTGAAACATAACTTCCTATTGTAATATGTAGTTTTTCTTTTGAAGCAAAGCTTCTTGTTGTAATATCTAGTTTATGTTTTGAAGCAAAACTTCTTGTTGTAATATGTAGTTTCTTTGTATTGTAATAATGTACAATTTAATTGGTGTAATAAAAAGTTGTTCTTGGAAATACTTCTTTTTCATTCTTGTTTATACAAAAGATGGTGCAAAGTTGATTACAAGAGCATATCAAATTCCAGAACTTAAAAAGCATTAAGAAAGTCATATTTTACAAACAACTAATCATGACAATAAAGTGACCTAACTAAATTCTAATGATTGATTTGATGCAATATTGCAGCCATCTTGGACATCCTGAAACAATAAAATAAGATGTATGTTAGTAACTTCAATAAGCATGCTAGTTATTGTTGTAAGTTATTGTTAAATTCTAAATAAATACACACACCATAAGCATGCTAGTGAAACTCATTTGAAAGGGTTAAGATAGAGAAGGTACTGAATATGACTCTAATGGAACTGAAGTTGATGACTCCAATAAATTTTGACTTGAATGAAGTTGTGAAGGATTCACTTTTCTTCTTTTTTGTTTTAATTCATCAACCCAACTCTTCAAACTTCTATACTTCTTTTGTTTTGGACCATATTTCTTCTTAAAGCCAATACCTTTGGATGTTGATGATTCAACCACATGTTGTATTGCCTCAATAGTCGTACCATGAGTACCATGTGATTGATTGTTCAATCAAATCGCAACCACTTTCTTCTCAAGTTCTAACACCCCTTCCCAAACCATAGTGCATGCTTCTGAATCATCCGATACATCATGAGCTAATCTTAAAAGTCTTGAACATAGTTGCTTATATTGTTTTGAGCTTTCCAATCTAGGATCAACATTGATTGGCTTTCCACCATGATCACTCATTGCATCACTTCGTGCATGTCTTGTCCACCTCTTCAATATATATTTTTCTGGGAGAAGCTTGATATCCTTACAAAATAGTATTCTTAATGAATGACAACACAATATTCCCCATTGTTCAATTTTTCTACAACTACAAGTAATTGCCCACTCTCCATTCTCTAAGTATGACTCATATGAAACATTCCATTCTCCTTTTTCATCCACCATTGTTATGACATAGTTGCAACATACATTGGTTTCATTCCTTTCAATTATGTTTGTTGCAGATACAAGATCCCATTCTCGTTGGAACAAGTTGAACATAGGAGGAGTGTATATCTGTGAAAGTTGTCGAATTAATGGTGAACTTTGTACTATCATTCTTAGTATCTTTTGGCGCATCTCATAATCATGTTGTAACTCATTGTATCTTTTTTCTTGAACAATCCGTTCAAATTGCTTAAAAATTTGGTTGATATTCAAATTAGGCCTTGTGCAATTCTTTATATATGAATTAATGCTTTCACTTAGTTGTGTGCTCCTCATGCCAAGCGTAAAAGCATTCTTCATATAACATGTTGCCCATTTCTCTTTTTTCTGATATATTGAATTCAACCATGTGTTTTCTTCAACATTGTATTTCATCAATAAATCTCTCCATGAGTTTTCAAAATCTATTTCTTCTTCATAATCATACATACACTTCTTGAAATCTCGTAAGAAATGTGATCCATCCTTCATTAAATTTCCAAGATGCTTGACTCCATTCCTCATTATATGCCTGTGTGCACAAACCATGCTTTGTCAACGGCATAATCTCCTTTAATGCTCTTTTCATGGCTTGGTCTTGATTAGTAAAAACAGTTTGTGGATTTTTTTGATTGTGTGCTTGCAAAAATGTTTGAAATAACCATTTGAAGGACTCAATGGTCTCATCATACAATAAGGCTGCCCCAAATATCACCCCTCCTCTATAATGATTAAATCCTGAGAAAATTGCAAGAGGCCTATGATCTCCATTTGTACAATATGTTGTATCCAACGAAATGACATCTCCAAAACAATGATAATCAAATAACATTCTTGCATCAGCCCAAAATATGTTTGTTATTTGTTCTTCCAAATCCATTTGGTAGGCATGGAAAAATGAAGGATTATCTATTAATTGTTGTTGGAAATATTGTAACAAAATTCCAGCTTCACCATATGCCATATCTCTTCGCCTCTTTGAGTTCAGATAGTTCTTTGCATCTTCTCTTGTATAGCCCAAATTCTCTCTACCTCCTACATATTTACTCATCAAATCAAATGATGCCTTTTGTTGAATCCCTGCCTGTTCTGCCATTTCAAGATCATATGCTTGAAAATCTGTTATTTTTTGTTTACAAGGTAATAGATGAACTGTTTCTGGTGGATGAAGTGGGTGGTTATGATCATCAATAAAATCAACTACTCTATATCTTTCACCAACTCTTTTAACTTTCACTCTTGCAGCACATCCTGTTCTTGTCTCAGGTCGAGGATTATTGGTCTTAAAGTCTCTTTTATCTAGTTTTCGCATACCTTCCTTACAACAAACATAGATGTAAGAAGTAATACACCCATCTTTTTTATTCTTGCTAGGGTAGTGTTTTCTAACTCAAAACCTTTACTACCACCATAATTAACCCAAAACTTCCATGCATCTTCTAAGTTATCAAATTCAAGACCAAGTTTAAGACTCAAACCTGTATCCATCAATTACTCCTATAAAAAACAAATATATATAAAAATATTTATTAAATTGGTCATAAAAAAACATGAATGTTTTTAAGGAGAATCATGACAGAAACACAATAATATATGCTTACACATTTAAATGTTGTGAAGAAAAACAAAACTGAAAAGAACTATGCTGAATAACAAAAAAAATAATAATGACCTGATAAACTTCTGAGGTGCTGGTCCTGAGCAGCTGCACTGTTTCATTCAGATGAGGGTTTTTTTACAACAGTGAAAGAGGAACTGTTAAAACGTTACGCTTCATTCTTATACTAAAAGTTAATATATTTTATAAAATTGGAAAAGTGCAAACGGTGCGGTTTTAACTAGGCCAGCAGGGATTAAATTGAAAAAATGCAAACGATGTTGTTTTAATTGGGCCACCAGAGACTCAGTATCTTCCTGTACAATAGAGAAACAAAACTCTTAAACCCACTGAAGAGAAGAGAATAGCACAGATGACGATGAGAGAAGTAGAAGTTTGTGTGATAAAAAGCGGAAAGACAATAAAACCAAAAAATTTACACGTATCAACTAGGGATGTCAACGGGACGGGTAGGGTACGGGTAATAGCTCCCCCGTACCCTACCCGCTGGATAAATATTCGCCCCGTACCCATATCCGTCGGGTATCCGTTATGCGGGTACCCGTCTATTTTTTTCATATCCATGGGTATTCACGGGTACCCGCGGGTATTTACGAAAAAATTTTAAAAAATAAATATTTAACCATAATTAGTGCTTGGATCAACAAGTCCCCTTTCTCCGATTGATTCTTGAAAAACAAACAAATAAAAAATCACTACCAATTTATATAGTATTTTATTTTTGAATAAAATATTAAAGAAATTACTAACTTCATCATGTCCACCTCTTGCAACATTGTATAAAGTTTCATGTTGTCCATAACTAGTCTTAGAGACACATCAATGTCTCCACAGTATATGGAAGTAATTTACTCATGTGTGGGGTAAGAATCTGACCACCATTATTGAATGAAGACTCATAATGTTTTTTACTAATATAAATATATATATATATATATATATATATATATAAATATAAATATATATATATAAAGGTATTTTTCTGAATTAAAGTTTAACGGGTACGGGTATCCACGGGTACGGATACTATGATACCCGTACCCGCCCCGTTAACATGCGGGTATCAAAAATACCC
>Ga0214545_1010198_pt1 | contig 13791 bp, 8 predicted proteins | sample CNSS4metaG_FD_160064 | JGI IMG/M metagenome (GOLD analysis project Ga0214545, IMG submission 160064) | Root nodule microbial communities from cowpea collected in UCLA plant growth center, Los Angeles, California, USA - CNSS4 | ecosystem: Host-associated > Plants > Roots > Nodule | place: USA... | reverse complement strand
AAAGCATAGTATAACATAAATATCATACAAAATAACAAAACCAGAAGCAGTCTGATTAGAATTATGACATGGATGGAATATAAGATTCAACTGGTACATTTGACCCACAAGCTCAGAATTCCTCAAATTAATAACACACAAAGGACAATAACGCAAACATATGCAATACACAGCATGGAAGTTTCTTCATACAGATTAATAACTTCCACTAATAATATAAAACAAGCTTTGATCTGAATACAAGAGCACTCTGAATTTGACGGTCCAATGAAGTACAGTATTGCCTCTACAGCACAAGGAAGCTTTTTTGTAACAATAATGAACTTAATCCATAAATAAACTACACTATTGCCCTTGCTAAGTCCCAGCCATTAGAAAATAAAATGTTATCCGCCGTTCAGCTTCTAGAAGATGACTCAATCAGTTTCTACTCTGTACTTCTAGACAGTACGTCTACTCATTGCAGCTTCCTTTTATCTTCACCTCTAACATGTTTTAATTATATACGCACCACTCCCACCTATTAAAAGTAACTAATAACAGAATTCTGAAATTTGTTTACAAATTAAAAGTAATAAGATAAATTTAATCATTTTCCCGCATTTGCATAGAACTTGTTTTTAAAATCAGTGATATGTATTTTTGTTAAATTATGGGTTTGATCAGTTTGGAAAATCGTCAACCTGCACTAACCATAATCAGGTTGGACAAAATTGAAATCCCTAATTTCTCCCAGAAATCCATGTATATCATCTTTCTTAGATAAAACCGTGGACGTTTGAGTCAAATCAATCACATGTCAGGTCAAGTCCAAAATAAACACTGCATTATAACATTGAAGGAACACATCTTCAAATTCAAAACAGTGACATTAGTTGTTTATTATTAAAAAAAGATTTTTCCTTAGACATCAAGAAAACTTCAAATGAGACCAGTATCCAGGATAAAAATGCTCCCACACACAATATAAAGATAGGAAGCATTACAATATACACTACATGTTATGATACACAAAGAAGAAATTAGTTAAGATAGTTAGAATATCCATGAGTTAGTTACTCGAGGTGTTAGTTAGATATAAATAGGAAAGAAGGAGAGGAAAGGGGAAGAGAAGTGAATTATTGTAGTTTGAGCTTTAGCTCTTTGTGAAGGAGGATCCCTTGAAGGAGACAGTGCTCTCTTATTTTTGTTCTTTTATTGTATTCAATAAAAAACCTTTCTTTTCTTTCTCTTTTCAATTCTTGGTTCCTAATACTACGGTGAACATATTTACATATTGATGATTATCGATTAAGAAAATTAAAAGATGATGTACAATGATAGTTAATATAAATATGTTAACCAGAATGTCCAAACTTGTTCTTTGACCTTAATATAGCATTAGATGGGGATGATTCTCTAGGGTGCCAACAAATAAAAAATAAAAAAAAAAAAAAAGAATTGCAATGTTACCTTTCCTGTAAGAATAATCTCTCTAAGTAGACTAAATGCACTGTTTTTAGACAGACTTGATACTATTTTACAGCTCCATGGCAGTTTGGGATCTATCAACAATACTAAGACTTCCAACAAAGGAATAGCCGATGTATTAGATTCCTTCAAAGTTAATAAAAGCTGATCCTTCAAGTAATACCTGTGCAGAAAAAATACCATATAAGTATGATAACACAAAAATCAATCCCTACCTACCAATGTATATTATATATGTGAAATTTCATGTACCCAAGAAAAACAAAGGAACAAGTAGTAGATATACAAAAGTTCCATGTGATCAAAACATGAACCCAAGGTTTTAAAGTATTCTTCAAAATAAAATATACAGCAACATCAAAATCCATGCCAAAATGAGTCTTCCTTTTAAAAGGTCAATGAAAACACGAACTTATTACAGAAGTAATAGTGGAACAAGAAAAAACCAAACCAGAGCCTCACTTAAATTTATTATCCACCATAACCTGTATACATGATACATAATAATCAAAATCTTATTAGATTTTAGGTGCTGTAATAATAGAAAAAGTAGTAGATTCTCTATAATTAATAATATCTACACTATATATGTAATATAAGAAATATTTTTATTATTCTTCTATCGTATCTTTCTTATTAAAGGATATCAAATTTCCTCTATTTATTGTATTGTTGATTTCATTTTCTCAATATATAAAAAAGCATTTGTGTTATCTAAAAAACACAGTTTCAGCTCAGTAACTCTCTCTTTCCTATAGTTTAACCATATGTATTTAAAAATTAGACACAAGAGAAAATCGAGAAAGCATATAATAGAAATTGTTACAGATATGAAAAGTTTTAGTTATTGAGAAACAACGTTGAAAGGAATTTATAAAAACTAATTGATCCAGGGTCCTTAAAAAGGTCAAATTCTTGGAAGTTTCACTTGCCTAAACATCTTGGATCCCAGACTATGTGATTACATGGTCTAGAGTTCAATTCTTTGATGTTCCCACTTTTCTAAATAAACATATATCACAACACAAGGTAGAGACGATCAATGTGTTGCCCCTGCTTTAAGGCAAAGGCGTGAAAGACATGTTTGATATAAAACGCTTCATGTGGTCTTTGTCTGCACACCCCACAGCTTAATAATATTTCTCTTTTAAGAAAATAAGGAAAGGGGACAAAATCTAATAGCAGTGTGCACCACATCCTTCATCCAGGGGTCAGGGGGAATATCAATGCCTTTATATATGTAAGTGGATAGGGCGGTGTTTACAGACCCCTAATAGTGATCTTCAAATGATTTCTATAAGTTCTGATCTCAGGTTTGTATGGTCTGAGCCAAACATGGTGCGTTTTTATCTACATTAACTGTCTTTAGTCCTTTACCGTCTTTTACTTCCTTGGAGATTTTTTATCCTTCCCCTACCTCTGTTTTTTCTCTGCTATCTTTAATAAATTATATATTATAAAAAAAAATGGTTAGAGAATTTGAGAATCAACTGAAAAACAGCAGTAGAAACTTGCATTCAAACTCTCCAAAAAAGTACTCCAACCCATCAAACAGTCTCCATTTTCTCACTAATAAAACAAACTCTCCCAAAAGCAAAGTTATTGATGAAAAAAAGGTTTCCCTCTCATATGAGCCATTCATTTGGGCTTGAACCACGATAAATGCACAAACCCACTTAATTATGTGCATTTGTCATTTGTTCTTGAAATAAACTTATTATGGACAAAAGGTGCAAGGACAGATTGATGATCAGAGACCTTGATACCATGTCATTAACTAACTCCCCCAAAAGCTTAGGGTATAAGGAGAAGGAACATGAGTATTAAGTCTTTAACACAAGCCAATCAAATAAAAGTAAAAAGCACAAAGTATTGACAAGATCCTCTACAGCCCATTTCAAATTCATATTCACCATTCAGCCACCACTTCTAACAGCGTTCTAATCGAAGTAAGCAAAAAAACTCAGGAATACAGGTCCAGTCTAAACAAAAAACCATTTCGAAATTATTCATAACCAAAACAAATATATATATATATATATATATATATATATATATATATATAACCATTTCTTCTGACTTTAATTTACTGACCTCGTAAAAAATATCACAAATGAAACAGAAGAAACAAACTAATACTATCCCCAGTCCTCTCTACAGGAAATGGGTGCAAATGTTTTTTGTCCTGATTATATGAATTAAATATTATACCCTTAACTTAATTTATTGCCCATAAAACTGGATGCATTAATTGGTCTATTAACCACATAAGATATACTCATTAAAGAAAAGTTATGCCTTGAATTACAAGTAGTGCAGATAAATATAATCAACACTTAAACCATTTAATTCTCTGGTTATTTTTTAAATAAAATTTAAATTTACGACATTATTAACTAATATTAAAACTACATAACTTGCTATTTTAATTGATGTTAATCAATTAGTTGCTTATTTCTTCTAATAAAAGGATATAAGGTGGTAGTATTGTTTAACAGTAACATGAAACTTAGAATCCAACGCAAAAAAAACAATAAACTAAAATGAAAATAGCAACCAGGAAGAAAATTTAGAAAAGCCAAAGGCCCAAAAGTTAATGAATTTAAAACAAATAAAACCAACCTATTATGATGTACAGCACGAATACAAGTATATACAAATTGCTTCACTCGATAGTTCACCAAAGCACACCTGGACAAGTAGTCCTCAGCAGCAAAAAGTTGGACGACATCCCCTGTTGCATACATTTTAATCGTACACATTAAGCTCCATTCCCAACACTAAAACTTGCAGAAACAGCAAGGATGCAGAGGCAGATATCATCAAACTAAAAACTGATTTTGTTCTAACGAGACAAAGATTCAAATATATTAGATCAGCAGCACACAGAAAAAATAAAGAATGATCAAAAGTCATTTTTTAGTAAGTTTATCTTCTCTCTTTTTTCCTTGAGATGGTTTTGTGGGAAGGGTTGCATGCCTTGGGTTAGGACTTTGCATGTGAGGTTTATGAGGCAAAGATAAATCTCTCTTAGTCCAGGAGTGTGATGATATGACTAGATTGTTGATCAGAGTATTTTATGTGTAAATTTTACCATGCTGTAACAGTAGCGAAGTTGGGAGCATAAGCTCAGTTAAACAAGTTGAAAATGTAAGTGAAGCTAGTCATAATTTGATAGCACCATAGAGTAGATGATTTGGACTATGGATGTGACTTCGTCACAATGTTTTTTGATTTTTGTGTAGGGAATGGGTATTGTTGGATGATATTCAAAGCCTTGAGTTTTGATATGGATAGTATGTGTGATGATTATTTTCAGAAATTCTGATGATGATTCTAAGTTTGAAATATAGTTGATGTTCTTGATATACATTATCAGTTAGTAATGTATTATATGAATGAGATATTGAATTGCTGAAAGCGATAAAAATTGGTTAATTTGTATAGTTTGTGTTTGAAACTCTAAATGAGTTGTAATATAATATGTTGATGTTATGGTAGCAAAAATGTAGAATGTTGCAGGTGGGTCAAATTGGTTCAAGATGGTCTTATTTAAAAAGGATTGCTCAATTATATGCATGAATTGTGGAAATATGCATATATGGTTTTGATATGCACATGTATGTGAGATTTAAGACATGAATTACCATTTTTTGTATCTCAACAGAAATAACTTCTAGAGAGGGAAAAGAATTTCTATTTTGTTTGATTTCTTTTCTTAAAATATGTATATATTTATAATTCCCTATGTGAATGAAAGTTTATTTAAGAGATTTTAAAGTGTAATATGAATATTACTTATATGTTTATATTATCTTGTGATGATTAGTAGTAATATAAATCTTAGTGGGATGTTCACAAAAGGGGAAGAAAAAAGTGCATGTATAAAAACTATACTGCAATGGACATTTGAGAAAGTAATAAAAGCACAACTTCAAAACATGCAATCAGGAACAATATTTTAGCATTCCAAAACGAGGGTTCTGGAATGCATTCTCTCCCATTCTAAAATGAATACTCTTGAAATATTCAAGAATGAAGGCTCCGAAATACATTCTCCCCAGTTTCAACAGCAAAGGAAGAGTTGTTGGCAGTGGAGACACATTTCTCATCCAAGGGCAGAACATTCCAAAACCCTTATTCAAATGATAAATAATAATTCTAAGTGCAGGATATGGAGTTGCACAGCCCCTGTTATAAACAAAAGGTTGGAATGGTATATAATGAATTTTCGGATGGTGTAGGAAGCAATAGGTACGAAGCAAAGACCCATAATCGGTAACGAAACAATCATAGCCAAATATGGTACTTTTGTGACCTGATAATCTCCCCCCCACCCCAACCACACACACACACACACACATATATATAGAATGAAGATAAAAAAATGACACTTATAATGTGCTGCGCATATATTGGCAAATGAAAGATAATCCAATCCAAAGGGTCGAAGATAAACACATAATTATCAGAGAAGCTACTAAAAGAGACCTTGCTATAAATTGTTTTATTAAAATACAGGTTGTTCATCGTGGTTAATGGCATTGGTTGCTAAGCTCATATAATTGACTCCACTCAGTCAGACAGGGCTTGGTTTGCATTGTCAGTTAAACAGATATTTTTCGGGTGGTTGAAGGACTAAATGTAAAAGAAATAAACATTCCAGCTTGCAGAATCTTGCTAAAAACCTAATAAAATGTACATTATGAAATAAAAACAATATCATGACAAAAGGAACGCTGATTAAAAATTACCACTCTCTTGAACAAACTGTTGAAGCAATCGGCAAATTTGCACAAGAATTAAAAAATCATCAATATTTTCTGCATTAAAGAAATAGAGGAACTGACGGAGGAAATCAGAATCTGGACCAAAAGCATTCCTGAATGCAAATAAAGTGGCATTAACTTTAGTTTTAACGCAGAGTTTGGGTCAGACTACACTAAATAAATAAATAACTTTTAGAGAAACTGAGTGAAAGGAAGCAAATAGATGTCATGCAACAATTCAGAGTAAACAATCGAATTTCACCTGTCTAAATTCTGACAGTTCTCCCCATAGATGCTAAGAAATTTCTCTCGTAATTTAGACTGTTCTGTTCTGACAACTTTTCTTCCTCTGAAGCATTTCTGTAGCAAGAATCAGTCAACAATTTGCAAGACGCTCATGAAAGATAGATTAACACTCATCATAAATGTATCTTTCCAGTAATAGATGTTTATAGCACATATGAAACCATATTGTAGGGGCCTAAGCTTTAAAGTTAGGAAATGTGAAATGCTTATTTCCCATAGATGCACACACTAAAAATTGTTTTACAATTTTATAAAACAAATTTCATAGAACCATAAAAAGGATGAGCACTGACCAAAATAAAATTTAAATAAATGATGCATCTAGAATTGCACAAACTTCTTTTTCTTACAGCAAGTAGATGGCATGGCATTGTTCAACAGGCATTTACCCTAGTTCATAAGGTCAATTTGAATTTAAATTTTGATTGTACAGATGAGAGATGTTAAATAGCATGGCAAATTATTGTAAGCAAAATCTTCAATGTTGATATCATTATGTATGCAGTGCAATGTATAATTAATTGATTCAGTCATTTTATATGCCATATCATTGTGACTGTGAAAGAACTACAGATTTATTTCCTCAATGATCATTGGAACTTGACCAAGGAGAACATGGAATAATCAAATTTGAAATTTAAGAGAGGACTGTTAAAGATATGATACCCTGTTACAAGTTTAACTCATGATATATACTCCAGCTAGAGGGGGAATGTTACAGATATGATACTCTACAACTAGAAAAATATGCATGGGTAATATTCAAGATATGGTTAGATACTCTAAAGAGATATGTATAGCTCAAGATCAGGGATTATATCCCTTATTACCCTTTATTTTGTTTCCTTATTTTGCATTCTTGATCATTATAAACAGAGAACTTTTTTACTGTTTTTACACACATTCAGCAAATCCTACATTAACTTTAAACTTGAACTTTGGAGATAGACTTTGGAAACAAAGTGTATTCGCTTAAGTAGGAAAAATGGGAGACTGCATTCCACAAGTTTATCAGTTTATAATACAAAAGGATGGAGAAATCAACAAGGATGTCACAAAGGATACATGAGGATTGCATAAAATGGAGAAAGACATATGGGGTTATTATATAGAGAAGAGATGTGTGTAAGACTGATTGACAAAAGATTAATAGAAAATTGATTAAGGTGGTTTGGGCACATAAAAAGGTCAGGAGAAGAACAAGTGATGAAAAACTAGACTGCATGGTCTTTAGTCCTATGAAAGGAAGAGAGGGAAATAAAAAAGGACAATAGAGGAAGTCATCTAGAGAGAGCTCCCAGTAAGCAATATCCCTAAAAAAATTGTTTTAATAGAGAAAAATGGTGTGATCCGTGAAACAGAGCTCACCAAGTGGGACAAAAAAAAATGTTGTTATCCGGTAGACTTCCATAGAACAAGCACATTTGTCGAGTTTGCACTCTTCATGCCCAATATCATCACGCACCGCTAACCACACAAAAAACTTAACTTCCTCTAGAGCATGTAGCTTTCAGATCCAACATGACTATTGACTAGAAGTATTGTAGTTGCATTTCATGAATCAATGTACCCATGCTTACTTATTAAAAAAAAAATTAAAATTATTTGACATTGAAGTTGTTTGCACTTTCCTTCAATGAAGAAAGAGAAAACTAAAATTTGGTACAAATAAAGGAAAGAATATCACATGTTATTACTAACTATATTTATATTATTACTTAACTTTAAATTACTAAACATACTAAAATTATGCAATAAAACAATAAATATAATTTATTCAATAAATTTAAAATAAAATACCACATAAAATAATAGATATATTTTTATAACAATCTACTAAATGAAGTGAGATGAAATATAAAAAATATACTTTTGATTGATATGTTTTAAATTGTGTTTTTAGTGTCAATATTTTCTATTTAATGAATAAATCATTTACATATGTGTGTTTGTTGAATAATAGTAAGTACTTTTACTATGAATTTTTTTTAAATATCATATAAAATGAAAAAAGCTAGCTATATGTCTGCATTTTAAGGCAAAATTTATTTTTAGAACAATTTGGACCAACTTTCCATCACAGGTTTAGAAGTTATGGGAAGAATGAGAATCTGTGATTTTATGGCAGTGAAGTGCTTTAGTTCCTCTAGTGAATGCAGTTGGACTGTGTTGTTGTTAAGGGGAGGCTCGTTAATAGTTATGTAACTCTAACTGATAAGAATGTCCAAAATGCAGTCTATTTCCATTACAATTACATCTAATTATGGAACGAGAACGAGTTTATGGCTTTTGTCCGGCCTCTGCTCAGATATTTAAAGGAAATTGTTATCGCCAATAAGCAAACAGTTGAAAGAACTTATATGCACATGTTAGTAATTTATGTTTGTATATTTTTGTCATTATTGTTATAGGAGAACTTCCTATCCTCCTCCTGGTGCATTCTGTCGTCGTAAAATTCTCCTACGCCTTTTATCAAAATATAATAATGATGATAGTCAATCAGCAGTTAGGTTTGCATCACCACTCAAAACAGCTAAAGTCACTATGTCTGATTCCTAATGATATTATGCGTACATAGGTTGCTGAGAGCCAGAACACCCATCATCACATCTCAAAAACACCCTCAAGAATCTCAAACACTTGACAGTACACACCTAAGACTTAAAAAACAGCAATTGAAATTGCCACAGCCAACTCACTACCAAAATCAAGGCATTAAAATGCAATAATAGCTGCAAAATGAATAAGCAAAGAAACATAAAGTTCAATTGTTTGCATAGAGAAACCATACCTGAATCCTGAGTGCAGCAGAGTTCTGCTGGCGCAACCACAAACGCCGGTTCCGCTCTAATCGTGTTTGTTCAAGAAGATTCTTTCTGTCCCGTTCTTTCGAGCTGCGACCGCCTAAATCAACACGCTTACGAGTAGACGGATCGCCGCTGAAAAACATGTTTATTCGATTTTCTTTCCACGCGAGCTTCGCCCAATTCACGCCCTAATTTTCAAAAATGAGAAACAAAGAAAGAAAGAGAAGCGAATAGAACAACCGAAGCACGCGAAGCGGAGTTAAATCTGCAATGAGAAAGATTTCAACGACGACTCGAAGCCCTAGAAATGGAGACCACAACAGCGGTAGTAGCTCGAAAGAGAATTGAAAATTGGAGATTTCGATTATGGGGGCAGAAGATAATAATAATAACAATAATAACAATACAGAATAATAATTCTGTATTTATACGCAGAAACTTCTCCGAAGAGAAAATAAAAAAAATAAAAGCAAACGCGAATCTTCTTTAACTTTCTTGGTGAAGTGTGTTAACATGCCAGGAAGGTTCTGATGGAAAGGAACAAGCAACCACCGGTTCAAATGCCAAACTATGGTAGAAAACGAGTTGCGAAAAAAAACTTCAGTGTATATTTTAATTTATATGAATATAATAATAGTTACAGAAAATTAAATGTTATAATCCTGAGTTTATTATCTATTATATGATAATTTAATTCAGCATAAGACAGATTTATAAAGCAACCAGAAATATACTTTCATTAAATTGACCGACACTTACGCAAATATTATTATTTTTTGTAATTATTTATAAACTAATTATTACGATTATTTTTAATTAGATGTGAGTAAGAAAAACCAATGAAGTCGACATAATTTTTTTATTTCAATATTTTGAGTTGTTTCTTGTCATTGTAAATAAGAATTGTATTCTTACAATCCAATTATAATAACCATAATTAATAAGTTTTGTTTCATTATTTAAATTTTAATCTTTTAGATAAGGTATCACCTTCTTCTAAAAAGTTGTTCTGACATATAGGTTGACAAAACTATATATTTATAACTATTTTTTTATTATAAAATTATTTTGTGTCTTGATTTAAAATAAAATAGTTTATTTAGTAATTTGGTTATTATATTTATATTTATAATTTAATTTGTATCTTTGTTTTTTTTTTATTTTTTAAGTACAGTTAACGAGATATTTTTCTCTTAAAGGTTAATATCATTAGAAGTTGAACATGTGTTAATCCAAATATTTTTTCTTCCGCAACACAATTTCATTATTCATCACGTTGACAACCACCACTACAATGACACCCTCCCTCCTCTTCTCCATTGCCACGATAAAAAAAAATAGTTTAAAATATTTTAATTATATCATTAAAATTAATTATTTAAGAAATTAAGAGAATTGAATTGTAAATTTTTAGTGAAAATTAGAATTAGTTTTTTTTGAAAATCTTGAATCAATTTAGTTCCTCATATTTAAAAATGCGTGTGTGGATTGAGTGCTTTTAATCAATTTTATGTTAAATTTATTTGACGTTTCAAATGTGTATCTCATCTAACAATGAAACGAAAATGTATCAAACAGTATAAACAAACTAAAATACTATAATGAAATGTGTTTAAAATATCAAAGAAACTTGATAAAATTTAGATAAAATGACTAAATTCACGCATTTTTAAAGATAGGAGACTAAATTGGTTTAAGGTTTTTAAGAGATACTAATTTCAATTCTCACTAAAAGTTGAAAGACTAAAAATATATTTAACCCATGATTTAATTACTAGGTATTTCAAATTCTTTTAGTTATTGAAATTTCTCATCCACAAACAAGGTTATGTTTAAACTCGTAACTCGACAATTATAATATTTAAAAATAAATTATAATTGTATATATTTCAAATTAGAATACCAAATAAAATTTCATGAAAACCAAATGATTTATTAAATTTGCAAATATTAATGAAACTCAATTGATAAAATTTAAAAATATATTTTTTCAAAAATATAAAAGGAAAACAAAAATTAAAATTAAAATATATTTTAAATGTTTGTTTATTTTAATTTTTTAAATTCTGATGAATCCTTTTTTTTATAAACTAATAAAAATTATAATACATCACTTAATGAACATTTAAATAAGGAAAATGTTAACTCGTGTGCACTGTTTAAGATGTAATTAATGAACATTGAATTTTGTAAAAGTTCATAGATGTTTGCAATATTAAATAAATGATAACTTTAATAATTATTACTGCATTTTTACTTTATTTAGAGGACAAAAATACCCATAATAAGTGTTATACATATGTAATTTACCTTGATAAAAATTAACAATAAATAAATATTGTTTTTCTTAATATAGAGAATATTATGTTAATTATTTTTTTATTAACAAAACAAATAATATGTTATTTTCCGTTATTTAAAAAAAAACTGTGATATGAGATATGAGATGAAAGATGAAAGATAAGAAATAAGATATATGAGATAACAAACAAGAGACAACAGATAAAAAATAAGAGATAAAATATAAGAGTTGGGAGATAAAAGATAAAATACAAGTGATAAGTGATAAGAGATAAACGATAAGAGATAATAGATAATAGATAATAGACAAGTGATAAGAGAACAATAATAAATGATAAGTTATAAGTGATAAGAGCAAAATGATGAGTGATAAGAGATAAGTGTTAAGTGATAAATGATAAGTGATAAGTGAATGGTGACAAGTGATAAGTGATGAGTGATAAGTGATGAGTGATGAGTGATAAGTGATGAGTGATGAGTGATGAGTGATGAGTGATAAGTGATGAGTGATGAGTGATGAGTGATGAGTGATGAGTGATAAGTGATAAGTGATAAGTGATAAGTGATAAGTTATAAGTGATAAGTGATAAGTGATAAGTGATGAATGATGAATGATAAGTGATAAGTGATGAATGATGAATGATAAGTGATGAGTGATGAGTGATAAGTGATGAGTGATAAGTGATAAGTGATAAGTGATAAGTGATAGGTGATAAGTGATAGGTGATAAGTGATAAATGATAAGTGATAAGTGATAAGTGATAAGTGATAAGTGATAAGTGATAAATGATAAGTGATAAGTGATGTGTGATAAGTGATTAGGGATGGCAACGGGGCGGGGCGGGGACGGGTTTCACTATCCCATACCCATCCCTGTAAAATAAATTCATCAATATCCCTATACCCAAACCCAATGAGTATTAATGTTTTATCTCATCCCCATCCCCACCGGGTAATGAGTATAATCTCGTACTCATACCCGTACTCGTTTCCTTACTAACTTCAATATAAATTTTAATTAATTTTTATAAAATAATAAAAAATTACGGTAAAGGAAACATAATATTATCACATATTCAATATTAGAAGGATGGTTGTCTCTTTGATATCAAATACTTTGAAATAAATTATAATTATTTACATTTTAGATTGGAATACCAAATAAAATTTCATGAAAACTAAAACATTTATTAAATTTGCAAACTGCAAACATTAATGAAACCTAGTTGATAAAATTTAAAAATATTTTTAAAAAAATTTAAAGGAAAACAAATATTCAAATTAAATTATATTTTAAATGTTTGTTCACTTCAATTTTTTAAATTCTAATTAATCTCTTTTTTTATACACTAATAAAAATGTTAATACATCACTTAATCAAAATGACGCAAATAACAAATAATAAACATAATAAAACAAATTTAACATGATTATTGTATCTTTTGAACTCCAATATATGTTGGATGGTGATAAAAAAATATTCATGACAATTACATTAAATTTTGATATTGTAGTAAATAAAAGTTATTTATACAATTATAGTGAAAAATTACAGTATGATTGATATAATGAGTTAAAAAATAAAAATAATTAGATAAAATATATTGAAATAGTATTCTACATGATGAAAATAAACAACAAATAAAAATATTAAAAAATTAACGAATGTATGTCTTAGAAATAATTTGGGAAACTATTGAAAGAAATCACACAAAGGAAAACGAGTGTATAATTAAGGGTATGATAAGATGAAAAATACCTTAGACATCTAAGAACACTTTTCAAATATCAACATATATACTCAATGGTTGAAAAATAATTGTTTTAGCGAAACAAAAGAGTTTTTTAAATGAAACAAAAATTAATAAAAATAAGTAAAGAATTTTTTTTTATATTACCTAGTAAATGAAAGATTTAGGCTATTAAACACTTAAATTGAGAGTATTGAACATACTCATGTGAAAGGAAAATATACAATAAATAAAAATAATAAAAAATAATAGAAATATTCAAATATGAGATATAAAAAATTTGTAATTGACATACATAATTTTAACATAATTACATAAATGTTATGATAAGATGAAAAATATATTGGAGATGTGAATGAGTTTCATGACAACCCAAATAATTAGAAG